>SDBT01019763.1_pt1 | contig 10550 bp, 13 predicted proteins | sample 2277101 | NCBI WGS metagenome assembly SDBT01 (sample SAMN10404973, study PRJNA504765) | marine sediment metagenome | isolation source: marine sediment core GS10_PC15, 103 cmbsf | place: Arctic Ocean: Southern Knipovich Ridge | collected 2010
TCTGCTGGTCAGTCGCAGAAGCAAGTCTAATTTATATTTTTTAGAGTCTTTCTTGCTGAACGTATCCTTATGGAGATTAATTACTTTGACAGTACGATTATACCAATCGCTGTGAGCTTCCATGGTATCCGGTATAATTTGGTTATTCTTTATAAGGTAACCCTCCCCCTTTATCCCCCTCCCTTGATAAGGGAGGGGGAGATTAATTATATAAGAGAGGCTTCGCCTCTCTTTGACTCTCCTTCAATTCTTCTTCTGTACCTTAGGATAATCTGGTCTCGGAACAGCGGGTATAAATTTTATCTCCACAGGCTTCTCGTCTATAAGCTTACGATATTTTCTTACCTTAGATTTTACTAATTTTACATACAATAAGGATTCACATTCAGTACAGACAATTTGACCTTCATAATTGTCGGTATCAATATATTCTGGGATTTTAAGAGTTTTCCTGCATGCGAGGCATTCAATATCAACCATTTCATTCCTCCCTAAATAACCTTGCCTCTCTTTTTTGCCATAGCGTCTAGAACAATCCCAATTACCCCACCGAAAATAAGACCAATTAACAAACCATTACTAAATCCCATAGACATGCCAGCCGCTCTGAAAATAGTACCGAGGACAAAGCCGCCAATTAGCAAACCAATTATCGTCCAAGTTTTAATGTTTTTCCCTTCAGTAATCAGTTTGTGAGATTTTTGAAGATGTTTGGTAAAGATCTCAATCACCTTAAAATAACCCTTGCGCTTTTCTTTAGACGAATGTAAATCACCTAAATCTTCAGTAAGTTTTGTGATTTCTCCTCGAAAATTTTGACATTCCCCACAGTCGGGAGAATAACCGGCGACTCTTTTGGTTATTCGTAGAAGCAAATCCAACTTATATTTTTTGCAGTCCCTTTTGCTCAACCTATCTTTGTATAAGGTAACTTCTTTGACGATACCCCTATACCAGTCATTGTGAACCTCCATAGTATACCCCTCCTTATTTATAAATTAGGCTTTCTCTTATGCCACTCCGTTGCCTGCTGGTAGGCGTAGGCGATTTTGAGGAGGGTTTCCTCAGCAAAGGGCTTGCCGATAATCTGCATGCCTATGGGAAGCCCATCAGCAAAGCCGGCGGGGATAGAGATAGCCGGCAGGCCGGCGATATTTATCGGCAGGGTGCAGACATCACTCAGATACATTTGAAGCGGGTCATCCGTCTTCTCACCAATCTTGAAGGGGACGGTGGGGGAGGTGGGGGTTACCAATGCGTCAAACTTCTCAAACACCTGGTCAAACTCCTGCCTTATCAGGGTACGCACCTTCTGGGCTTTGAGGTACCAGGCATCATAATAGCCGGCGGAGAGGGCATAGGTGCCCAGCATAATGCGCCTTTTTACCTCGGCGCCAAAGCCATACTGGCGGGTCTTCTCCAGCGCTTCCCACATATTGTCGGTTTCCAGATAAGAGAAGCCATACTTTACCCCGTCATAACGAGCCAGGTTAGCCGAAGCCTCGGAAGGAGCAATGATATAATATACCGCCAGGGCGTAGGGGGTGTGGGGGAGGGAGACCTCCCATTCCACCTTTGCTCCCAGCTCCTCAAGCTTGTTGATGGCGGCTCTTATCGCTGTTTCCACCTCCCCCTGCATTCCCTCAACAAAATACTCCCTGGGGACGCCGATATTGAGCCCATCGAGTTCAGTAGTTAAGCATTGGGTATAATCGGGTGTAGCATAAGGAACTGAGGTAGAATCTCTGGCGTCATAGCTGGCGATGGCGTTTAGCACCAGGGCGCAATCGGTAACATCTTGAGTTAATGGTCCAATCTGGTCAAGGGAGCTGGCAAAGGCAACCAGACCATATCGGCTTACCCTGCCGTAGGTAGGTTTCAGACCGGTAACACTACAGAAACCAGCCGGCTGGCGAATGCTTCCGCCAGTGTCCGAGCCCAAAGCGTAGACGGTCTCGCCGGCGGCTACTGCTGCCGCTGACCCCCCGCTGCTCCCGCCGGGGACGCGGGATAAATCCCAGGGGTTATGGGTAACAAACAGGGCGGAATTCTCGGTAGATGAGCCCATAGCAAATTCATCCATATTGGCTTTGCCTATAATCACCGCCCCGCAGTCATTTAATTTTTCCACCACGGTAGCATCATAGGGGGGCACAAAATTCTCCAGTATCCTTGATGCGCAGGTGGTCAGTATCCCCTTGGTGCAGATGACATCTTTGATTAGCACCGGGATGCCAGTGAGGGGGTTGGTATTACCCGCCGCAATAAGCTTGTCAGCCTTCTGGGCTTGCTTTAGCGCCAGCTCATCAGTAACCGTAATCAAGGCACGAACCTTTGGCTCCACCTGGCGGACACGCTCAAGACAGGCTTCAGTTAGTTCAACTGAAGACAGTTGCCTGGCCTTAAGTAGCTGATGTGCCTCATGAATGGTCAGCTGGTTATTGTTGCCTATCTACCTCACCCCCTTAATCCCCCTCTCCTTCAAAGGAGAGGGGGGAATTGTTATGTAAGAGAGGCTTCGCCTCTCTTTGACTCTCCTGTTACAATTACTCCTTCAAAGGAGAGAGGAAATATGGATTCTGAAGGGGCAAAGCCCCTTCAAGCTTCCCTTATTTATCACTCCAGCACCGGGCGCACCTTGAAGAAGTGTTCTTCTTCTTGGGGAGCATTAGCCAGAACCTGGCTCTGGGGTAGGGAAGGAGCTACTTTGTCATCACTCACTACATTCTGAAGAGCAATTGATTGGGCGGTGGGTAGGACGCCAGAGGTATCTACCTGCTGTAATACCTCAAAGCTCTCCAGAATATTAGATAGTTGCTCTCTGAGTCTGTCTACCTCGGTCTCGGTTAAGCCCAGCCGAGCCAGGAGGGCAATGTGTAACACTTCATCACGACTTAGCTTCATTATCTACCTCTAGGGTTATTTTGTGGGGACTGAATATTATGTTTACCAATTATAACACTCATATTTGGGTATCGGCAACCGAGCTATCTGTTATAATATAATGGTGGAGGAAAGATGACCGGTAGACTTATATTGGCTATTGTTAGCACCTTGCTTGAGGAGGCAGCCCTAGCTGTAATTGTGCTTTTAGGCTTGCCCAAATTAGGGCTTTACTTACCCTTACCCGGTCTTATTGCCGGGATGGTGCTGTGGCTTGCCTATTCTGTGGTTATTTATCGGGCTGGTAGCCGAGCTTTGAGGAGAAAACCGGTAATTAATATACCAGTGATTGGCAGTAAGGGTAAGGTAGTGAGCCCGTTAGCCCCGGAGGGACTGGTCAGAATTAAGGGCGAGCTCTGGGTGGCAACCTCATCCGGTAAGAAGCTAGGCGTTGGTAGGGAAGTTATTGTGGAGGAACAAGACGGGCTTAGGCTCGTTGTGCGGCGGAGCAGCCCCAGTAATTTAGAGAAAACCGAATGATATATGTCGATGGTGCTCAGAAATCGGGGAGTGGCACCATAGTTCGCTTTGCCGTTGGTTTAGCTACCCTGCTCGGTGAAGAACTCCACCTCACCAATATTCGGGCGAAACGAGAAAAGCCGGGATTAAGACCTCAGCATCTTAAAGCGGTCCAGGCATTGCAGCAGATATGCCACGGTAGTCTGGACGGTGGTGAAATTGGCTCTGGGGAGATAGGGTTTAAGCCGGGTGGAGAGGTTAAAGGCGGTCATTACGCATGGGATATAGGAACTGCCGGCTCGACTACTTTGCTGGCGATGACTCTCTTACCGGCTGCCTGTTTTTCCAGCGGCGTCATGACTTTTAAGATATCTGGCGGGCTGTTCCAAGATTTTGCTCCTTCTGCCTACCACCTGCAAAATGTCCTTTTCCCCACGCTGAACAAGATGGGTATAACCGCCAGGCTTGGCATTATTCGTCCCGGCTATGTCCCCCGCGGGGGTGGAATTATACAGGTGGAGGTGGAGCCAGTAAAAGGGAAAATAAGACCAATAAGTTTATCCAGTCAGGGGAAGGTGACCGGGATTAGGGGAGTTGCTCTTTCCTCTCACCTTAAGGAGAGGAGGGTGAGTGAGCGAATGGCAGAGAAGTGTAGCGAGTTGCTTAAGTCTAACGGATACAGTGCGCAAATAGAAATTGTCTATGACACCCAGGCGCTTCAGAGAGGGGCGGCTCTTGCCCTATATGCTAAAACTGACTCCGGGTGCATTATCGGGGTGGACAGGGGAGGTGCGCCGGGACGAACCTCGGAAGAAATTGGTAGAGATGTAGCTAGGAATCTGTTAGAAGATTTAGCCACTGGGGCTACCGTCGACCGTTATTTAGCCGACCAGCTTATTTTTTACGCTGCCTTGGCTGACGGGGTTAGCCAGTACCGAATACCGAGGCTGACCGAGCATGTGGAGACCAATCTATGGCTCGTGGAGACCATATTGGGCGCAAAGACCGAGGTTAATAAAAACCTGGTCAGAATCCAGGGAATAGGCTATTATCCGGGTCTAAGAAGGGACGGTTTCGGTTGAAGGTTGGCTCGGGCGAATACGCGGGTAAACGAAGGATACAATAAGCAGGACTACCCCGCCAATGAGACAAGCTAGCCCAAACATCTCCAGCGGAGCGAGGAGGTCATTAATAACCTGAGGAAACCATGCCTGTAGGGAGGCGAATATAAGGAATTGTGATAATTGTCCTCCAATAAAGTACTTATAGGCGAAAATGAGAACATATACGCTAACTCCACAGGCAACGAAAGTAGTACCCAACTGGCGGGTTGAGCCTTTCACCTCACGGTGGAGGAGAATGATGCCCAAAATCAGGAGCAGGATAAAGCCAATCAGAACATTGTAACCGAGCTTGAAGTAGCTAACGTATTGCCTTCCCTCCTCCAGCATCACCTCAGCATCGGCCAGTATCTGCGCAATCTGTGCCGGCATCTCTGTCCCAAACAGGGTTTCGTTAATCACCAGGGTTGTCGGAAACTGCCCGGCAAATTCCTGATAAAACAAGTCAAAGTATTGCCCCAATAAAGCTTGGGGTATTCCAGCAAACTCGGGGGGTGGTGACTGCAGAAAGGCTTGCCGCAGGTTGTCTCTCAGGCTTTCCTTCACCGGTTCCAGGGAGATTTCGACGCTGAAACCCTGGCTTTGCCCGAATAGGTAGTCCAGCATGGGGTCAGCGGCAGCGCCTACCTGGTCTTTTATCCAGGGTTCAAGTTCGTCGAGGGTGTCGTCCAGAGGTTTATCCAGATACCCTATCATCTCTTCGGGAATTTCCCCGCTAAGCTGCTCTTTAAGGGATTCCCCGATTAGGGAGGACATGTCGAGCGTATCCATTATGGAGACGACGAAATCGGTGTCAAGGATGGTATTTCTCAGTGTAAGCGCTAAGTCCAGGTTTCGGCTCTTACCCAGGAGGTAGTCATAGATGGAATCGATGGCGGCGCCCAGCTGTTCTTTCATCGCCGGTTCAAGTTCGGCTACGGCATCAATCAGGTCAGTCCTTAATTCTTCTTCTGGTTGCTGACTAAGAATTTCTTCTACCAGTGCGGATATATTGAGTCTATTTAACTGATTAGTAACGAAGTCCGGGTTGAGGAGGGTATTGTTTAGCATAAATGTAAACCCGAAGGTGGATAGAGACAGGAGAAGGAGGAAGCTTAAAAGACTAAGAGCCAAGCCCTTGAGGAACTTCATTTGGGTATACCTTTCAAAACGAAAGTAGTCTCGCGAATACTGCTCGCATACTACTACCGGAATCCCCCTAAAGTCAATGCTTTACTTGGATAATATGCCTGAACCGGAGGCGATTGAGAATAAACCCTTAAGATTTTTTAAAAAAAACGCTTGACAAACTCATTTTGGTATAATATATTTAAGTAATAGCTAAAATACTTAATCAAATAGGAGCTTAAGGATATGGAGCTAGTTGCTTGCGAAATATTTAAGGTATTGGGTGTAGAAACACGTGTTAGAATAATTGAACTTTTAAAATCCAGAGGGCCCCTTGGCGTCAAAAACATTGCTGAAATATTTGGCATAACTCCGGCGGCGGTATCACAACATCTAAAAGTGTTAAGACAGGCCGGCCTGGTTAGGAACGAAAGGAAGGGATACTGGATACCGTATTCGATAGATGAGGAAGCACTGGAAAATTGTCGTTGTATATTGAACGAAGTTTGCACCTGTGGATGCAAAGAAATATGTAGATTCGAAGAACAAGAACTAAATAGGGCAAGTTTGTCATCTCTTGTGAAATATGAAAAGGAACTGGAAGGGGAGTTACAAAATGTTCGAGAGAGAATCTCAGGGCTAAGGAGCCAGAAGAAGTAAACAATTTTTTTTGCATTGGTAATTAAGTAGTAATTTAAATACCTGATTAGTTTTTAAGAGCTGGTCGCGCGACCGGTTTGTTGAAGCTTACAGAAAGGAGGTGATAAAAAATGTGTCAACCAGGCGGAAGCCAGAGGATGTGGGGAGGTGGGGGGTGTAACTGCGGCGGTTGCGAGTGTAACTGTGGCTGTTGCGGGTGTGGAGGCGGTATGTTCTCCCGACGCTTCATATCCAAAAGAGAGAAACTGGAAAGGCTGGAAGAGTACCGAGACCAGTTGAAGAAGGAACTGGAAGGAGTAACCGAGCATATCCAGGAACTTAAGGGCAAGTAAATCCAAGCTCTATCAAGGGGTGGTGGCAAATACTAAAGCTCCCACCCCTTTCTTTTTATATCTTTTATTAAGGGGAAGGGGATAAAGGGGATAGGGTTGGTAAATAATCTAAAACGACTTGATTTCTTGTTGTTAGTTCCCCTCTGATGGTAAAATCTGTGTCACCTGCAGCAAGTAAGCTTAAAGACGGGGTGTGTATAGTGATTATTAAGACGCTGGTAGTAGGGCCGCTGGCGACCAACTGCTATATCGTTGGCTCTGAATCGACCAAAGTGGGAATGATAATTGACCCGGGTGACGATGCTGAGGAAATCCTGAAGGGTGTTAAAGATTTGGAGCTTGATATAAAGTTTATTGTCTTAACCCATGGGCATCTTGACCATAGCGGTGCCCTCAAGGAAATTAAGGAGACTATTTGGGCTGAGATTGCCCTGCATAGTGATGAGTTCGAACCTCTCTATGGGGAGTACCCATCCTTGGGGGCAATGTTTGGTCTTGCCTACCCCCCTCCGCCTTGCCCCGATAGATTTCTCAAGGATGGAGATAGCCTGGACCTTGGCGACCTGCGTTTTTCGATTCTGCATACCCCAGGGCATACTCCGGGAGGTATCTCTCTTCTGGGGGAGGGGGTGGTATTTACCGGGGATACCCTGTTCAATTGTGGTGTAGGCAGGACGGATTTACCTAGTAGCAGCCATGACCAGCTGATGAATAGCCTCAGCACCAAACTGATGGTGCTTCCTGATGATACTATCGTTTATCCCGGTCACGGTCCACAGACGACCATCGGTGCCGAGCGCAGCAGTAATCCCTATCTACCGAGCTAGGCAAATAGCAGGAAAAGCGGCGCAAAAATTACGGCAATTTTACCTACCAGCTTTATCAGGATATTCAGTGACGGCCCGGCCGTATCCTTAAACGGGTCACCTATGGTATCGCCGATAACGGCTGCCTTGTGGGCTTCGCTTCCCTTTCCACCGAAATTGCCTGCCTCGATATATTTCTTGGCATTGTCCCAGGCTCCCCCCGAATTGGCCATCATTATTGCCACCATAAGCCCGCTCAGCAGTGCTCCAGTTAGTAGACCAGCTACCGCCTCAGTGCCCAGGGTAAAGCCGATGATAAAAGGTATGATAATCACCAGTATTCCGGGGAGCAACATCGACTTTAGCGCCCGCTTGGTGGCGATATCAACACAGGCTACATAATCGGGCTTAGCCTCACCCTCCATTAGCCCTTTAATCTCTCTGAACTGCCGCCTGACCTCTTTGACAATGTCGGAGGCACCGCTACTGACGCCTTTTATCGCCAGGGCAGTGAAGAGGAAGGTCATCATGGTACCAATGAACAGGCCCGCAATTACGTCGACATTAGTTATGCTGGCTACATCAATCTTAGCTACCGCAAAGTAGGTGGCTAACCAGGCCAGGGAAGCCAGAGCCGCTGAGGAAATGGCAAAACCTTTACCCAGGGCAGCGGTGGTATTGCCGACAGCATCCAGGGCTTCACATCGCTCCCTGACCTCTTTACCCAATGATGCCATCTCGGCTATGCCCGCCGCATTATCGGCAATTGGTCCATAGCAGTCCATAGCTAGAAGCATACCTAAATTAATCAACATCCCCACCGCGGCAATAGCTATGCCGAGAAGTCCGGCGAAGTAGAAAGCAGCCACGGTGGTGGCCGCAATCAGAATTATGGGGATGACAGTGCTCAGCATGCCTACTGACAGACCTTCCATGATATTAATTGCCGGGCCGGTTTCACTAGCTCTGGCTATACCCAGTACCGGTTTGTGCTCTGAGGTGAAGTATTCGGTCACCAGTCCAATGAAGAAACCACAGAGTAAGCCGGTGATTAGAGCCCAGAAGAGTCCCAGTTCACCCATATAACTCCGGATGATAAAGAAGCTAGCTATTATCATCAGGATGTTGCTGATATATACCCCCCGGTTCATGGCGGCATGCGCTTTCCTGACCTGCATTTCAAAGCTGCCCTTAAACTCTCCGGGTCTAACAAAAAGGACGCCGATTATGGAGGTGATTATTCCAGTAGCGCCGAGGAGGAGGGGTAACATCGCCCCCGTTGTCTGAAAGGCGATGACTCCCAGGACCATAGCCGCTGCCAGAGCCGAGACATAGGATTCATATAGGTCAGAGCCCATTCCGGCAATATCGCCGACGTTATCGCCGACCTGGTCGGCGATAACGGCTGGATTCCGTGGATCGTCCTCAGGAATACCCTTTTCCACTTTACCCACCAGGTCGGCGCCTACATCAGCGCTCTTGGTGAATATGCCCCCACCAACCCTCAGGAATAGAGCCACCGAGGTAGCACCAAAGGCAAAGCCCAGCCATACGTGGCTATCTTCAAAAAAGATAGATATAATGGTTAAACCCAGTAGCCCCAGACCGACCACCGAGAAGCCCATTACCGCACCGCTGGAGAAGGCAATTCTTAGTGCCTTTGCCCAGCTTCCAATAGCCGCGTTGGCGGTTCTGGCATTGGCTCTAGTGGCTATATTCATTCCGAGAAAGCCAGCCAAGGCGGAGGTCAATGTGCCCAGGAAATAGGCCAGGGCTACCCACGGTTTTGGCTCGATAAGCAGGGCAAGAATTATAGCCATTACCACGGTGAAAACGGCCAGAGTTATAAACTCTCGGCGGAGAAACGCCATGGCGCCCTGCCGTATCGCCTGGGATAGTTCACGCATCTTCTGGTTTCCCGGTTCCTGGCGCAATACAGTGAACATCAGGTAGGCAACGAAAGCTAGTGCCACTACTGCGGCTGCGATTGCCCATATTCTTATGTCCATTAAGCTAACCTCCTGAACAGGTGTTTATGGCAAAAAGAAGGGTTGATTTCCAACCCGTCTTTAATAAAAATCTTAGACTTTCTATTTTTGCTCTGGCTCGTGTGAGTTCAGTTTTTCTTCCAAAGCCTTTTGTCTTATGGCCAATGTCAGGTCGCTGCGTGTCCTTTCCAGGGTGCCACGAACCATATCGGTAGTGTGACGCAGCCCACCGGTTACGGCTTCAGGGAAGTCCATAGTAGCTAGGGTAGTGTAAATGTCATCCATGACCGATAATAGCTCTTCACCACGAGATAAGTCTCCACGTCTCATACTATCCAGGAGGTAACGCCTTAGCTCGCCAACAGCTTCACCCAGTCCGTTTAAGTAGGCGGCGTAGTCGACACGCAGTTCATCAGGCTCGGGGAGTCGGTTTCCGGTTATCAGAGCCAGGGTGATACTCCCTTCGGCAAACTCCTTTTGCGCATCTCTAAACGAGCCGGTGTAGCTAAGCTCATTGTGTTCAGCGGCAGTTTGTTTAATCTCATCGAGCAAGTTGCGGGCTGATTTAAGCAATTCTTTAGCCTGGCTGAACTCCTGGCGGTGCACGGTCCGGATAGCCTTGCTACAGTAGCGAATTACCTCGCGACATAAAGGCAATGCCTTTTCTCTAGCCGCATCTTTGGCTAGAAAGCTTTGTCGTATCTGGTTGGCGATTGAATCTAAATTATCAGTCAATCTATTTACTTTTGTGCCTCAACTATATCTACTAATTGTCGGGCGGCTTCTTCCGGAGCCTCGGCTTGGACAACCGCCCTAATCACGGCTAAAGAGTCAGCGCCAGCCGCCAGAACCTCGGCCGCATTGTCTTTATTAATGCCACCAATAGCCACCAGGGGTAAGGTTACCGCCTGCCTGACTTGGCGCAGTCTCTTCAGGCCAACTACCTGCGCCGTTTCCTTGGTCGGGGTCGGATACATTGACCCGACGGCAATGTAGTCGGCCCCTTCGGTTTCGGCAGCCACCGCCTGGTCTACCGTCCTTGTCGAGCGACCCAGGATTTTATCTATTGGCAGCAGTTTGCGGGCTACTTTAATGGGGAGGTCATCCTGCCCCAGATGCAGCCCGTCAGCATCA
>SDBT01019764.1_pt1 | contig 10550 bp, 6 predicted proteins | sample 2277101 | NCBI WGS metagenome assembly SDBT01 (sample SAMN10404973, study PRJNA504765) | marine sediment metagenome | isolation source: marine sediment core GS10_PC15, 103 cmbsf | place: Arctic Ocean: Southern Knipovich Ridge | collected 2010
GGGGGACGCCGGCCGGGCGGAGGCCGGCACGCTGCCGGCCGGGCAAGCCGACGCGCTCGCCAGCGGTCACCCCCTGCCGCAGATGCCCGGCTACGACGTGGTCCGGGAGCTAGACCACGGCGGCCAAGCGCGCGTTTACCGGGCCTGGCAGAAGAACCCCCCGCGCTGGGTGGCCTTGAAGGTGCTTCTGCAGGGCGCCTACGCTTCCGAGCGGACACGGAGCATGTTCCACCGCGAGGTGGCTGCGGTCGCCTCTCTGCACCATCCCGGTGTGGTCCCCGTCTACGAAGCCGGCGACCACGACGGCGTGCCCTTCTACACGATGGAGCTGATCGATGGCGAGCCGCTGGACTCGCACGTGGCCCGCGAGGGTCCGTCCATGGAGGCAAGACTGCGGATCTTCCGGCGCATTTGCGAAGTGGTCGGACACGCCCACAGCCACGGCCTGGTCCATCGCGACCTGAAGCCCGCCAATATCATGGTTGACAGTGATGATCGCGTGCGCGTGCTCGACTTCGGGCTGGCGAAGTTCCTGGCTGCCCACGGCCCCGCCGAGAACACAGCGCTCCAGACCCACGTCGGCGACTTCCTAGGTACCCCGTCCTACATGAGCCCCGAGCAGGCGCGGGGCCTTCCCTCGCTGGTGAACGAGCGCACGGATATCTACGCGCTCGGCGTCATCCTCTACGAACTGCTCACGGGTAGGCGGCCCTACAACGTGGTCGGGGAGAGCCGGACCACGGTGATCGACCGGATCTGCGAGGAGCTGCCCCGCCGGCCCAGCGCGTACGACCCGGCGCTGCGCGGCGACCTGGATACGATCGTCCTGAAGTGTCTCGAGAAGGACGGCGCCGACCGGTACGCGAGCGTGGCCGACCTGTCGGAGGACGTGGCTCGCTTCCTGCGAGTCGAGCCGATCCGCGCCCGGCCGGCCTCGACGCTGGTCAGGGCGTCCAAGTTCGTCCGGCGCCACCGGCGGCCCCTGGTCCGGAGCCTCGCCCTGGTGCTCGCGCTCGTTCTGCTCGGGCAGGTGCTGTACTTCCGGCCGCTCTGGCTTGCCTACCGCAGCCTGACCGATCCCGACCCGGATGTGCGCCGGCGTTCGCAGGCCGTCATGCTCGATCGGGCGCCCCGCCGCGGGCTCGGCAAGATGCTCGCCTCCCTCCGCGACTCCCCCGACAAGCAGGTCAGACTGGAGGCCGTCAACTACGTTGCAGCCTTCGATGGCGACTGGGGCGGACGCGACCGGGAGGTCCTCGAGACGCTGGGTACCTCCCTGAAGGATGCCAGCACCCCGGTGGCCGAGGCGGCGGCCCGTGTGTTCGCCGTTGCCGCACCGGTGGACGCCGTAGGGACGAACCTATCGGACGTGACGTCCTGGCCGGTGCGTCGCGAGCTGCTCGCCGGGCTCGCACCGCGCCCCGATCAGGAAGCCAACGAGGTGATTCGGTCGATGCTGGGCGGCGCGGACGGCCGGGTCCGCGAAGCCGCGCGGGGGGCCGCCGCCCTGCGTATCTCGAGGGGGCTCCTCGGCCACGACGATGTGATGAGTTGGCTCGGCGATCCGCAGTGGGAAGTGCGGCACGCGGCTGCCGAACTGGCGGCCACCCAGGGCCTCCCCCCCGACGAGGAGCTCTGTCGCCGGCTGCTGTCCCGGCTGGAGAAGCAGGACGAGCACGGTTTCGTGCGCAAAGCGGCCGCGGCCAGCCTTGTGGCGCTCTCGGAACGCCCCGACGGCGCGGCGCTGGTCTCCCGCGTGGTCACCTGGCCGCACCTGGCCGAACTGCTGCGGCTGGAGAGCGACGCCGGCGTGGGCGAGCACGTGGCCCGACTGTGCCGCGGCGTCGATGTGCCCGAGGCGACGTCGGCCTATTGCGACGCGCTGGGGCAGATCATCGATGACGGGGCCGCCATTATGATGAAACCGTACACGATAGAGCTCATCCGCAGAATAGGAGAGCGAGGAGACGCCGGTGATCGGGCCGGAGCGTTGCTGACTGACGACGCGATCAGTCGTGATCAAGATATCCAGCTAGAGGCCCTGGTTGCCCTGGTAGGACTGGGGCATCCCGGGTCGGCCCCCCACCTGGCGCAGGCCTTTGAGGCTGCCCAGGGGGCCCTTGGGAGGGAGTCCCTCTCCCGGTATCTGGAATCCTACCACAGCCGTGTGCAAACGCATCCCGAGGGTGCTGAGGCCGCCCGCATTATCGGCACCGCCCTGCTTGAGAACCTGAGGGATAAGGCCAGACTGCTGCAGACCCAGCACGTGAACGTTGTGGCGACGGCCGTCCGGTGGGAATCGGCCGACCAGCTCTTCACCACGTTCCCCCTGATGAGGCGGGTCGACTACCTGCGGGCTGCCGGGCAGCTCATGCGCATCGACTCCGAGGACGCCAGGCTCGGGGCGGCCGACCTAATCCGCGTCATGACTGGGGGTCGGCTCGACGCTCTCCTCTTGTCCGCCTCCGAGGTCGAGGACGCCCTCGAGCGCCCCTGGGTCTGGGATGCTGAGCTCGGCTGTTTCAGGTGCGACGAGGGCTGAGACGTTGGCTTCCTCTCCCCGTGCACAGAGCACGATCCGCCGGACGCGTTCCAGCACCTCCGGAGCCAGGTCAGCGAACCCGGTGATGTGGAAGTCCTCCAGCAGGTCGGTGCCGCGACGGGTCTCCCCGATGGTCAGCAACTGATCCCTCATCTCCCGCCTGAGGGCGCCATCCGTCGTGGCCGAGCTGAAACACAGATATGCGGCGTACCGCTTGGACATCATGAACGGCCTGACGCCCCTGATCCGGCCGTTCGCAAGCAGCCTGGTCTGATACATGATCTCGGGAACGCACGTCACGTCCGCCGCTCCCCTCTGCAGGGCCGTTATGCACGCGTCCTGCCTCGTGCGCTGCACGACGCTGCCGAAGAACTCCTGCCTGGAAGCCGCCCCTTGCGCCTTGACCAGCGCGTCGACGAAGAGCATGCTCGTGTCGGCGTCCGACTGAGGACACGAAACGAAACGGGTCCCCTTGAGGGCCTCGAATCCACCCGCCGCCAGGCCCTCCCGAACGAGGATCACGGCACTGGTGCACCCGGGCGTCTCCGTACCGCGGTCGGGAGGCGTGACCGCTGCGGCCACGACCTTCACGTCTAGGGGCTCCCTGGGCAGATCCTGGCTGATGTTGCCCAGCTTCAGCATCGTGTAATCCAACGCATCGCTGAATACGAACTGGTATTGCCCCGACCGGAGCTGGTCGTGCAACTCCTGCAGATCGCCGCTGACGATCTCCACCGTCACTTTGCGCCCCATGCGCTCGCCGATGTCCTCGGCCACCATCTCGGCCGTCGGCAGTACGTCCTCGGCCTCAGAATTCCAGAACAGCTTCTTTGTCAGCACGAAGCGGACCGGCTCAGGCTCCTCCTGGCCCCACGCTGCGGCCGTCAGCAGCAAGCCGATGGCTGCCCAGCGAAGCGCTCTGCTCATGGCTGTGCCTCCATCAGTGACCGGACGCCCATGGCGCGCGCCAGGGCGGCGGCGCCGATCCCGCGCCGTGCCTCGGCTGCCAGCGCCGCAATGCGGGAGCGGTGGGCCGCTACCTCCGCCTCCACCTCGTCCGAGACGTCCGGCACCTCCTTGTACTCCACGACGGGGTCTTCGTCCGGCAGCTCGACCACCCTCAGGTAGTCGGTGCCGATATCGTAACGGCGGGCGCCGATCGTGATCTCCTTGAGCTCATCCGCCTTCTCGGCGCCCCGCAGCGCGGCCTCGACCTGCCTCTCCGCTGCCCCGAGCGAGTAGTAGGCAGCCGCCACCTGCGCACGCACCAGACGCCGCAACTGCACACGCTGATGCCGGGCCTTCCTGAGCGTGCTGCGCGCCTCCGCCACCTGCGCCGCGCGCCCGAACCCCTCGAACACCGAGAACGTGAGCGCCAGGCCGGCGAACCACTCATCGTCGTCGGTGGGATTGGCGAAGTCCTCGTCATCGGAGAAGTACCGGTAGCCCCCGAACGCTGCCAGGTCCGGTGAGTAATCGGCCTTGGCCCGGCGCACGCCCTGGTCCCTGGCCTCGACGCCCAGCCGGGCCTGGGCCAGCTCCGGCCGGGCAATCAGCGCGTGGGCCTGGCAGGCCTCCAGGGGCAGCCCGTCCAGGTCGGGTGGCGGCGGGAAACCGCCCAGCTCCAGGGCTCCGCCACCGTCCAGGCCGATCAGCATCCGCACGGCCGCCAGGGCAACGTGCTCTTTGCGCCGTGCGCCCGCCACCTCATGCTCGGCCGCAGCCAATGCCACCTCCACCAGCGCCACGTCACGGGCGCTCACCCGGGCGGAGTCGGCGTCTATGAGGCGGACCAGCTTGTCCCGCATCGTCTCCAGGCGCAGGCGCAGGCGTCCCAACTCGACCGCTATCTCGCGGGCGGCCACCGCACCCAGGTAGGCGGACGTCACCCCTAGGACCAACTCGTCCTGCTGCGCGATGAAGCCCTTCTGCGCGATCCGCTCGCCCAGCTTTGCCATCTCGTGCACGCTGCGGATCTTGCCGCCCGTGAAGAGCGGCTGGGTGATCACGCCGCTGGCCTCCACGACGTTCTGCCCGAGCAGGGGCACCGTCTGCACCTGCGGGAACGCCGCTTGCGCACCGGCCCGGGCCCGGCTGAAGCTCTGCGTCGGGTCCACTGCCCGGCTGTCATAGGCTGCGTTGGCGGCACCCGTGCCAGCCACCTCGGCGATCGACCACCAGGCTGCCGTGTTGATGGACAGGTCATAGAATGCGTCGTCGTGCTCGATGGCGAAAGTGCGGTCCTCGTCCAGGTGCGTGTAACGGCCGGCGACCTGCACCTTCGGCAGGAACTCGGCGTAGGCCCTCCGCTCCCTGGCGTGTGCGGCCGTCACGTCCTCCTCGGCAGCCATCAGGCCGGCATTGTGCTCCAGGGCCATCTCGATGCATTGGTCCAGGCCCAGCGCGGCTCCCTGCGAGACGGCGGCATCCTCGGCCCCCCCGGCCCATGCAGCTGCCAGCGCCACCGTTGCCAGAACGTGGACGAACGTCCGCATGGCGGCTGCCCCACATACTGCCGGACCCCTCGCGCTGCTGCGGTACATGGCTGCCTTCCTAGCCCTGGCGGCGGACGGCGGCCCGCCGGCCGCCTGTCCCCGGCCGCAGTCTAGTCACCCCCGCCGGCCTTGTCAAGACGAATAACGGCGTGGCGTCGGGGGCTCGGGCAACTCGGAAACGGCCGAGTGAACGTGGCTTGCCCCCCCAGAACGAGTACAGGTCGCGTGTTAGACTTGGGCCCCCTTCTTGCGATGGAAGGGCTACGTACGCCACGCTGACGTAACTGTCAACATGCTGCCGGATGTGACGTCTCCTTCCTGACGGGACACGCGATCGGCCTCTCCCTGGCCTGTGCCAGGCAGCGCACGACCTTCCGTATGAGTTCATCGACCTCTCTACACGTTTCCGGCTCCGGGTGCGTACGTGCGGCCGGCTGTGTGAGTGCGGCGAGGTGTCCCGAGGCATGCCCCGAGTAGAACAGAACGGGAACCTGCCCGACCGGGTCCATCGCCCGGTCCCCGCGAAGCTTTACGATGAAGTCGACTCCCTCCGCGAGCCCGGCCACGTGCTGGCCGTCGCTGCCGGTATGCTGGCGCCTGATGTCGGTGATGATGACGTCGAAGTCCCTGTCGCCCTGCACGATGTTCCAGGCCATCGAGCTGGAAGTGGCCGGGACCACGTCCGCGCCCAGCGCACGGAACAGACGTCGTACATCGACGATGTCTCCCGGCATGTCGTCAATCCAGAGGATCCTGCTGCCGCGGAACACCTGGAGCTCATCCTCCAGTTCGGCCATCACCCTCCGCAGCGGCTCACTGGTGACTTCGTGCGACTCCAGAGCCTTCAGGGCGCCCTGCACCTGGGGGGTGCTCAGCACGAACTCAAGTCCCCCGGCCCTGAACTGGGTCAGCCTCTCAGAACGGGACCACAGGGACGAAGAAGGTCAGCATGATGATGGCCACGAACGTGGCGTCCACCGCTTTTGCCGGGTCACCCACGAACTTGAGCACGGCCGCCGCCACCAGTACCACCGAGCAAGACAACGCCAATGCCAATGCCCTGTGACTCCTCGTGGCCATGCCTCTCCCCCCGTGAATGCGCCGCCGACCGAACACGCCCTCGTGCTACAGACACGACTATCCCATTATGGCATGCCGAGGGCATCCTGTCAATAGGCTTGTCATGGGGCCGCCCGCGGGACGAACGGGATCTGCTTCGCCTCGAGGCAGTTGCCCTGCGCTCTGAGCAGGCTGGCCAGAAGGCCCGCACAATCGGCGCGCGTACGACGTAGCGCTCCTGCCTCTGACAGCATGGTCGGGGGCTCGAAACGCCCCCCCGCTACCAGGACCTGGAGAGGACCTCAGGGCGCCAGCCCTGGGGTCCTTTCTCATTCCGGCCAGCGAGGGCACGGCCCGACGGGCTGAACATCCGAAAGGTCCGATTGCGCTACTAATCGGAGCATCTGCCGCAGCGCCCGAGGCCGTCCGCCTCTGGCCCATGTCCTCCATCGTCACCCCATCGTTCAGACAGCCACGCTGCGGCGCGCACGTCAGCCCGGGGCGGCTTGCCCGATCGCCTTCACCTGCTCGAGCCGCACCTGGGCCGGGATCTCGTGCGCGAGGCCCGGCACGTCCGGCCCGATGGGCGGCCAGGGCGCGTCGCCCCACCACTCCGGTCTGTCATTGAGGTAGAGCGACGGTGGCAACTCGCGGTCGGGCATTTCGGGGTCCCAGACGACCTCCTTGTGGAGGAAGTCGTAGTTCCCGTGCCGGAGAAGCGTAGCCTTGACCTTCGGATCATGTCCGCCGCCGTTGGCGACCGAGGGCGGGTTGGTGTCGTCATAGGAGTTGTTGCCCATGTTCGGGTAACCGAGCCGGTAGACACAGGGCTGCGAGACGTAGCCGGGCTTGCCCGTCATCTCGTAGACGCCGTTCTCCGGCCATTCGTCGGCCCCGAGGACGTTGCCAACGACGTTGTGGTAGTAGGAGAACCGACACAGGTCGATCAGCTTGATGTTCCCCGTTCGGCGCGCCTCAACATGCTTCCCGCTGAAGTAGTTTCTGAAGTAGGTGATGTGGCTGACCGAACCGTGGTAGCCGTCCTGGATGACGCCTCCGCCGGCGACGTTCCCTTCGAACAGGCACATCATACCGTGGGGGCCGTGGTTGCCGTTGAAGCCGTACATCTGGTAATCGGGCCAGCCGGGATAGCGCATGTTGCGGGCGAAGTTGTAGCCGATGACACTCCCGACTTCCGTCTCCAGCACGGTCGCACCCCAGAGACCCGAGAAGATGTTGTTCTCGATCAGCGTGCCGGTGCAGCCGCCGCGGGGGCCGCCATAGCCGGACTGCGTCACGATGCCGTAGCCGTCCGTGGTGGAGTAGGTGTCATGGATGTAGCAGTCGCGGATCTCGCAGCGAAGGCCCCCGTGGAGCCAGATATGATCGTTGCCCCGGCCCCAGGCCGTTTCCACGTTCTTGACCTAACACGCATAGGTGTTCCAGAGCGTGATCATGCGGCCGCTGTAGGACGACCCCGCAGTGATCGTCATGCCCTCGACGCCGCACCAGCGGGCGCCCCGGCGCCTCGACGGCCTGCAGCGCGGGTTCAGGTTGAAGCCCCAGACGAGCGGGTCCTCAAACCGGACGGTGGCTCCTTGGACGGCGGTCACCATCACGTACTGCCCGGTGTGATTCCTCAGCCCGCGGGTCCAGTAGAAGTCGGGATCGTCGTCCTGGAAGATGTCCAGGACCAGCCCCGGCTCGATCCCGGCGGCGTCCTCGACGGTGATGGACGTGGAACCTTTGACGGAGCCGCTGAGTATCCTCCGCTCGCCCGACAGGCCGGCTTGGCCGGTCGAGATGGCGGCCCTCACTCCGTCGGCGGGCCTCAACACAGTCCTGCCCATGCCGGCGCCCCGGAGCGTGACGCGTTCCTTGTGGCCGAAGCTGATCGTGCTGTCCAGCCTGTAGGTTCCCTCCGGCAGGTAGACGACCTGGTCAGGCGGACACTCGGCCAGCGCTTCGTTGATCGCGACGCTGGCGTCTGTCGCGCCGGTGCCATACGTGGCGGCATCGATGGTGGAGAAGACCGTCGTCCGGTTCGGGATGCCACCGGGAACGCCGACGTTCCCCGCCCACGTGGTGCGGCGCTCCGGTGGGATGGCGTCCGCCCGGACGGCGGGGAGGGACAAGCCGGCCAACAAGAGGGCCAGCAGTGCGCCAATGCAGACGCTGCGCGATCGACCTGTGGGATGCGGGCTCATAGGTCTCTCCTGACTGAACCGATATTCTCCATTTGCCGGTGTCGGTCAGGCGTTCCCGCCGACTGTTCACAGTATGCGGAGCCCGACCTGCTGGTTCAAGGCTCGAAAGCCCCGCTCTTCTGCGAGACATGGCCATCCCAGCGTCCTTGTGAGGTGCAGAATCGGTCGGCAAAGGGGGTCAGGGGGCCTTGGCGACAGAGCCTGGCTGCCGAATCCCTTGCTTACGCTCCATGTGCCCTGCCACAGCCCAGGACCACCCATGCAGGCGGGACTGGCTTCGAGACGGCTCTCGTTCAGAGACGTGTTCACGTTCGCCCCGCAGCCCACGCTCTTTGTGGTCGTGGTCATCGGCCTCTTGTGTCGGTGGGGAAGGACTGAATCTGGTAGAATGGCCGCTTAGCAACACTGGATGACGGAAGCACCCCGGGAGGAGCTGAGTGGAGATCGCGAACGTGAGGGGGAGGGCCGGGATGGCGTTGGGTGTTGCCGCGGTGGCCCTTGCCGCAGTAGTGGCGGGCGCAGCAGTTCACGCCAGCGCGCAGGAGGGCGGCCGTGCGCCGAGTCAGCCCGCTGTCGTAACGGAGCCGGCTGCTCCTGCCCCCGGCTCAGGCACGGTGGTGCTCGATACGGTGGGCATCTGGCGTATCCATTGCTCGCTGGCACCTCCGCTTCTGGAGGCGACCGGTAGGCCGGCAGTTCTGAGCACGGACTGGCTGAACTTCGAGACACCGCCGCCTCCCCCGGGTTGGACCGCTCCTGAGTTCGACGACCGGTTCTGGCACCGCGGGCCTGCGGGCCTTGCGGCGAAGAGCGCACTCCTGTCCAAGGTGTGCCTGCGCGGCAAGTTCACGGTCACTGACCCCGCTGCGGTCAAGGGCCTACGGTTTTCGGCCGCCTACCGTGGGGGCCTTGTCGTGTACCTCAACGGCAGAGAAGTGCACAGGGAGCACATCGCCGAAGGAAGCACAGCGGCCGACGGTCCGGGCGGGGAGGAACGCACCATCGCCGCTTGCCCGATGCCGCTCGAGCTGCTCAGGACGGGCCTCAACGTCCTTGCCGTGGAAGGAGTACGCGCGCCGTATCCGGCATCGGACGAACAGCAAGAGCACCTGGAATACAGCATCAACACCTGCGAAGTCAGCCGTGTTCGGCTGACCGCATCGGGCCCTTCGGGACTGATCCCCAACGCGGCGCGGCCCGCCGGCATGCAAGTGTGGAACGCAGATGCCATGGCCAGCGACTTCAACCTGGATTTCGGCGATCAGGCTGAGCCGCTGTATCCGGTGACGATCGTCGCTGCGCGCAACGGGGCGTTTTCAGGCAAGGTGGTTGTGGGCTCGACGGAGCCGATCCGAGGCCTGAAGGTGACGCCAGGCATCCTGCAAGGCGAAGGTGGGAGCATTCCCGGGTCCAACATCCACATCCGCTATGCGCTGCCCTGGGGGGAACAGCCTCAGACCGACCTGATACGATTTGGAATTCGCACCCAGGAGCCAGCGTATCCCACCTACGCGACGTTGCTGAGTGCGCTTGCGGAAGAGCCATTGGATGAGTTCCCGATCATGCCTCCGCAAAAGGGCAGTCGGTATAGTTACCGCAACTTCTCCGAGGAACCCGGGCAGCCCGCTGTGGCGCCCGGCGCGGTCGTGCCGATATGGGTCACGGTGAAGGTGCCTGCCGGTGCGAACGCCGGCACCTACACGGGCACCGTGAGAATCACGGCCGAGGGTCAGAGGCCCGTTGACGTGCCTGTGGAAGTGCGCGTGACTGACTACGCGCTGCCGGACACGCAGAACTACCGCACCTTTGTGGACATCGTCCAGTCGTCGGACACGCTGGCTCTGGAGTATGACCTGCCGCTCTGGTCGGACGCGCACTTCGGCATGATCGGCCAGTCGTTTCGGCTGATCGGCCAGACCGGAAGCCGCACGGTGTACATCCCCCTCATCGCGCACACGAGTCTGGGCAATGAGGAAAGCATGGTGCGGTGGATCAGGAAGCAAGACGGATACGAGTACGACTTCTCCGTAATGGAGAAGTATCTGGACGCGGCTGAGGAGAACATGGGCAAGCCCGAGCTGCTCGTCTTCGGGGTGTGGGACGTATACATGCTACCCACATCCGATGATCCTCGGTTCAAGACCTGGAATGAAGCGGCCAATCAATCGGAGAGGAACGAGCTTAAGAAGCTCATCCGGCGGGACGAGAAGTTCAAGAAGCTCGGCACACGAGGGGATGCCATACTGG
>SDBT01019766.1_pt1 | contig 10549 bp, 13 predicted proteins | sample 2277101 | NCBI WGS metagenome assembly SDBT01 (sample SAMN10404973, study PRJNA504765) | marine sediment metagenome | isolation source: marine sediment core GS10_PC15, 103 cmbsf | place: Arctic Ocean: Southern Knipovich Ridge | collected 2010
GTTCGGATCAATGGAAGGATGCGGCGGACGGTTGCCGTGCCCCGGATTCGCTTGTGCCCATGCTGATCGGCAAGAACGCGGCGCATGCGCTTGGCTATCGGGGGAAGGCAATCCCGATGCTCAGTTCGGACGCCCTGCGTTCGGCGCTTATCCCGCAGGATTACCGCGCGGATTTGCTTGAACTTCCGACGGAGCCTCCGCACATTCTTGAACGGGCAACCGTTGTGCCTGCGGATCGCGGCGCAGTCATCTGGCCCCGGCTCGTATGCACCGATGCTTCCGAATATGGCAGCGTCGACGTCTGCTGGATTGACGAAGGCGCTGAGAAGGACGAAACGGAAGCCAAGTTCGAGAACCTGACGATCACGGCCCACGAGGTCGCGGCGTACACCGAGGCAAGCATTCGACTGCTGGCCCGTTCGGCTGTGCAGATGGAACCGCTCATCTCCCGGCTTTTCAGCAGCGCCATGCAGGCCGAATTTGACCGGACGTTCCAGGTCGGCACAGGCGTCGGGCAGCCGCTCGGCATCACGTCGCAGGACCCGGTAACGGGCGAGCAGATCAGGCTCCTTTCCAGAGACACCGCGGGGACGGTGAACTATACCGACCTCGTGAATCTGGAATACGCCCTGCGTGCGTACCACCGGGCGAACTGCATGTACATGTACCAGGACACGGTAGGCCGGAGCCTCAAGCTCCAGGTGGACACCACGGGCCGCCCGCTGTTCACGGCGGCAATGTCGAACGGCATCTATGACCGGCTCAACGGTTATCCGCACATGGGAACCCACAGGCTCCCGGCGATTGGAACCCGTGGCGATGTTGTCATCGGCGACTGGCGCGAATACATCGTCGCGATGGAGCAGGAGATTGTCATCAAGAGGTCGGAGCACTTCCAGTTCAAGAAGAACCTGATCGCGTTCGTGGTGTACGCTTGCGTCGGCGGGCATTGGGCTCACGCGAGAGCCTTCGCACAGCTTGACGACCAGGTGGCTTCGACGACTGCTGGTTGGGCTGGCACAACAACAACTTCGTGACTAGCCACCACAGCCGCGCTGACAACGACCGTTGGCGCTCCGCAATAGCGGCGTGACGGAGCCGACAGGAGCGGCGCAACAAGAAGGAGTTGCACGATGGACTTAGTAACGCTCGCGCAGGTGCAGGCATACGTACAAGACCCATCCGACGCGCAGGCGGCGCTCTTGGAAGCGCTTGCCGATTCAGCCGAGGATTGGCTGTCGAAACAGCTAGGCGTTGCCCTGTCCGAGCGTGTTGTAACTGACCGGCTGGAGGGCGGGGGTATGTACCTCCGTCCTCTTGTCCGGCCCGTGTTGCAGGTGCTTTCGGTCATTGACACGGTGGACGACAGCACCGTCACAGCGACCACGTATGAGATCATCGCGGGGCGTAGGATACGGCTGACGGACGGGGCGTATTGGGGGCGCGGGACGGCGCGGTTTGCCGTCAACTACATTGCGGGGTATTCGAGCATCACCAACACCACGACTACAACCGGCGGGGGCTGGGCGGCTGTTGCGGCGCCGGAGGCCTTTGTGACGGCGGTGTTGCATCTGGTACGCCGGGCGTTCGATGCCAAGGGCGGGGCGGTATCCGAGAGCGCGGCAGGCTGGTCGGTGGCATGGCGGGAGTTTGCCGCGAGCGACATCATGGCGATCCTGCACCCGTGGCTTGATTTGGGGGTGCGAGGCTGATGCCGATGCGGGCGATATCATTGGTGCGCCCGGTACGGATCACGGATGCCGAGGGCGGCTGGACGACAACCCACGAATCCGCCGTTGACTTGTACGCGGCGCTCCAGATAACGCCCTTCCGAACGACGGTGACTTGCAGGGCGGCGGAGGATATCAGGCCCGAGGACTTGCTGCTCGTCAAGGGCGTTGCGTATCGGGTGCTGGCGCGTACCTCACCCAAGCGCGCGCCGATGAAAGAGTACGAGCTTTCGGCGGCGGCGATGCCGCTGAATGTGATCGAGCCCGCGAAATACTATTGCGTCTACGTGGAGCGCTTTTACACGGTTAACGATTGCAGCGCCGTGCCGGACGAGACTGAATATATGTGTTTGCTTGGTTCCGAAATTATCCTTGGTTGCAACGCGGTGGTTTGATGAACTATTACATCGGCCCGTGGGAATGGCGTACAGATGACACCGGCTCATATTGGGCCGCGCCCAAGGGCGTTGTCGGCCTTGTGGATTTACGTCCACTCTCCGCATGTGGCGCGACAGTTAGCCATGAATATAACTTTGGGTTCTTCGCGTCCGAAGACACGCTCGATTCGTCTTATATCTCGCTCGGAACCGATCTCGAAGCACTTCTGACAGTAGTCCAGCGTGACGCATGGTGCCAGACGCTCGGCCTACCCACAATCACAGGCCACAAGCTCCTCGACGTGTTTGTCGAGACGCTGACGATTCGCCCTGACCCTGAGCAGAATAGGCGAGTCCAGGGGTTGCGTCCAGGGCAGGACGGGCGCTACAAGCTCACGCTTTCGGGCCAGACTATTTGGGAACGTGAATTCATCGGGTTGACCGATCCTGCATGGCCGATGCTCAAGCCAGCATTGCAGATTGATTTCCGCAAGAACTTCTTGATCGACACGATGGACCCGGCAGCCGCGCTGTCTGCGGGTATCGTCATAGGCGATCCGGAAACTCACAGACGGATGCTGACCGACTGGATGGGCAAATATGGCAGCGCAGACTGGCAGGAATTTATTCCTGCTGATTTGCTCAAAGACGTTGAAGGGCCGCTGGAGATGCACACTACGCTCGGCGACACCTTTGTTGACACGAATGGGACTGGCCTTGACGCGCACACTGCAACCGGCCCGAATGGGGGATTCAGTTGGGCGGAAGTTCGCAATCAGTGGGAAATTCAATCCAATACGTGCCAAGGGGCTACTAATTTTGGAGTGGACTCGTCCGCTCGCGCTGAGTCGGACCTATCGAGCGATGATCATTATGCGCAGGCTGATGTCCTAGGTACAGGCAATAACGAGCTTGGCCCATGCACGCGCTATGCAGCCGCCGAGACTTACTACACTGCCCAATCTGAGAACAACGTGGACGTTCTTGGCAAAATGGTCACAGGGGTATGGACCCAGTTGTGGACTTCCGGCTTCCATAGCGATATTGGCTGGCCGATCACGGTCAAGTGCGAGATTGACGGCACGACTCTCAAGCATTATCGCGGAGGCGTTGAACAACGCTCCGAAACCGACGCGACAATCAGTGGGAACACCCGTACAGGTGTAGTTATTTCTAATCTTGGCAATCCGCCGATTGGTTCGCTGGACAACTTCGTCGCGGCTGATTTGGGCGCACCTGCCACGACGGTCGCGCCTACTACGACGCCCGTACCGACGACGCCTGTGCCGACAACAACACCCGTTCCTACAACTACCCCGCAACCCACCACCACGGAGCCAGCGACGACTACGGCGGGGCCGACTACGCCCCCGGAAACCACGACAGCCGGGCCGACGACCGAACCCGAAACGACAACGGAAGTGCCCACCACGACGCCTGTGCCAAGCACAACGCAGCCCCCGTCAACGACGCCACAGCCGACGACTACCCAAGCGCCGGTCACAACTACGGCGGCCCCTACGACCACGCTACAGCCTTCGACTACGTTGGAAGCCACGACTACCCTAGAGCCGACAACCACGCCGGGCGCACCCGGCACGACGACAACCGGCGGCCCGCTCTTGGCGCAACGGATGACGATTATCAGCGGGCCATACGAAACGGCAGCGGCCTGCGCAGGCGTATGCGGGGGGACGACAACCCCATGATGGCAGCTTTGCTCATAACGCGGCCCGTGCGCACGCCCGACACCGAGGGCGGGTGGACGACGGTACTGGCCCCACAGCGTACGGTGTACGCGGCCATTATTGATTCGCCCTTCCGAACGAATATGATATGCAGGGCCAGCGAGGATATCAGGACTGAGGATATCGTGGACGACGACGGCAGCATATACCGGGTGCTTGAGTTGCTGACACCGCTCGGCGCACCCCAACAGAAGTGGCTCATGGAAGCGGCGGTAATGCCGCCCTTCCCGCTGGCCACAACAACGACGACAGCATAGGAGCGTACCCGTGGCACAGGTATCAAGCTGGCGCGGCAACGAGGTGATGAACAAGGCGAAACGCGGCGTCCGTGTACGTCTGCGCCGCTGCGCCTTGATCGTTGAACGCGAAGCCAAGCAACTGTTGAGCCGTGGCGGGGGCGCAACAGGCAGCGCCAGCAAGGCAGGTTCGCCGCCTCATGTGCGGAGCGGGGCCTTGCGTTCAAGCGTCGGATTTGCGATTATGCCGGGCGGAGTAAAAGCGATCGTCGGGCCTACTGTGAAATATGGGAAGATCCATGAGTACGGCACACGCGGGAAGGGCGGCAGGTTGCCCGATATCAAACCCAAGAAGGCGCAGGCGCTCGCGATCCCGATTGACAAGTCGGCCCGTGGGCGTTCCCCGCGCGCCTTCAAAGATTTGGTCTTTATCAAGCGCAAGGGCAAGTCAGCGCTCCTCATGCAGTTCGCAGGCGCGTCACAGGCGAGGGGTAAATTGATGTATGTCCTGGTCAAGTCGATTGCGATTGCGCCGCGCCCGTTCATGCGGCCCGCGTTGCGTAACTCGCGGCGCAAGTTTGCGAAACAGTTCAGGGGGTTACTGAAATGATAGCGGCGTCTATTGAAGACTTCATCAACACGCTACCGGCGATAGCAAACGCGCTCGCCCGGTACGATTTCGGGGCCGGCCCTGTGGCTGCAATCTTCACGACGGAGATCCCGACCGACGCGCAGCGCCCCTTGGTGTTCATCGAGGAAGTGAGCAACTCACAGTGGGACGTTCGCGCATATCCGGGCTCGGAAACAATCGTCAATATCTGGGTATACGAAGACCCAGCGCGGAGCGAAAAGCGGCGGCGTGACCTTGCGTGGGCGCTGTTCTACGCGATACAACATGCGGAGCTTATTATCCCCGATCATCAGAATTGGGGCGTACACGCTACTGCGCCGGAGCGTAGGACAGACCCGGACGGGACGGCGGCATACGTTGTGCCCGTCCTCGTCCGAACATTGAAGACAAGTTAGGAGGCATGTCATGGCGGCAAGAGGCTATAATTGTGTGTTGACGCTGGGCACCGACGTCCTCGGTTGGGCTCGCTCGGTTGAGCCAACTATGACAGCGGGCGAGCAGGATATTACGGCCCGCTTGCACGAGGGCTGGGATTCAGCACAGCCGGGGCTGCGCAAGATGACCGCACGGCTGGAAAGCGTATGGGTGCCCGACTACGCGGCGCTCAAGGCCCTACTCGATTCCTTCTGGAACCAGACGGATATCGCGTATACGATGATCGACGAGGACGGCTTCGGCTTCCAGGGCAACTTGATGCTGACCGAGTTCTCGCCCGGCCCGCAAGACCAAGAGAACGCGGTTATGTGCTCGGCAAGTGTCCGCAGCACGGGCCGCGTATACCGGCTGGAAGGTTCGACCACAGCCTAGAAAGCGAGGAATCCGTGGCGTCCTTTACCGACATGGAAGGCCGCAAATGGAGCCCACGGGTGACGGTGGACGTCATCATCGCCTGGGAGCGTTCATTCAAATTCAGCTTCATCGACGTTGCCCCGCACCCGGATCAGATGCAGAAGCATCTCTTCGGCAGCATTGACCGGATTGCAGGCGTGTTGTATCGCTCCGTCTACAAGGAAGCCAAAGCGCGAGGCGTCAGTGAAAAGGCATTCCCGGAGGCGTTCGATGGCGCAACCTTGCAGTCTGCGGCGCTGGCGCTCAAGGAAGCGATCTCAGAGTTTTGGCCGGAACCGGAACCCGACCGCCCTTCTCCGGAAAGCCTTGGCGATGGAACCACATCTGGAAAATCGCCGGGGCCGTCGGAATCAACCCCGGAGAGTTGACGCTCAGGGAATTGTGCTGGATGTACGAAGGGCGGCAAGAGGTTGAATGGGACCGTGCCGCATGGATTGCCGCCAATGTCAAGGCGACCGTATCACGGAAGGGCGTATCGCTTGAGGATATGAACCTATGGCGCAGGCGCGGACGCGATTCATCGCCAGCCTCGCTGGACGCATGGCGTGCGGACGCAGAGGCACGATTGCCGGGCCGGTTGACAGAAGCGGAAAAATGGGCGCGGTGGAAGGAGTATTGCAATGCCGGAAATGAGTAGCGGCGCGGTCATGGCGGGCGAGGCATTTGTGCCCATCGGCGTGAACCTTGGGCCGCTCGGCAAGGGGCTCGGGCAGGCGGGCCAGATGTTGTCCGGTTGGGCTGGCAAGATGGCGAGCCTGTACGCCGTATATAAGATCATCGGCTTCGGCAAGGAATCGCTGGCGGAAGCCGCCAACGAGGAAAAGGCCCTGTTCATGTTGCAAGCCGCCTTGCAGGCAACGGGGCAGGCAAGCGAAGGCGCGTACAACAGCCTCGTCAAATTGACCAACGAGATATCACGGCAAACAGAATACAGCGAGGAGGCGTTGCGCGAGGCGGTCATCCTTGCGCTGACATTGGGCAATGTCAAGGCCGAGGGCATCGACCCGGTTATCAAGGCATCAATCGGCTGGGCCACGATCATGAAGGTCAACGTGATTGACGCCATGCGGCAGCTCATCCAATCGCTCGGTGAGGGCCGCAACATCTTCATCAAGTGGGGGATCGTTTTCGAGGAGGGAACCAGCCGGCAGGAAAAGCTGAACATCCTCGTCCGCGCAGGGCTGCCCGGATTTGAACTTCAGCGGGCGGCCATGAGCGGCATCGCGGGGGCGCTTGATAATCAGGCGAAGGCATGGGGCGACTTCAAAGAGCAGGCAGGGTACGGGATCGCCTATTATGGGGCGCTCAATATCCTGTTGCAAGATGCGACGAGGGCCATGGACGGGCAGGCCAGCTCAGCAATGGATTTGGGGGCGGTTCTCGGCATAGTGTTCTCATCGTTTGTGGTTGGGCTGAAAACGGTGGCGCAGATACTGAAGCAGGTTTTCCTCGGCATCCGCCTCCTCGTTAGGGGCATTATCATATTGGGCGAAACGCTGGCGGCCGTGTTTACTATTATCGGGGGCTTATTGACTGGTGGGTTCAAACGCGCCGACAAGGCCGCCGACTTCTTCGGCAAACGGATCAAGGGCCATGGCGCTGCGGTGAAAGGTTATTGGAGCGAAATGGGTTCAAGCGCCGCCGACTACGTGAAGATGCTGGAGCGGATAGGCTTTGCGCGTGTGCAAGGGCGTCCGGCCCTGCGCCCCCCCGGCGGGCCGCCCGTACCGTTTGAGCAACCGGAGGCCAAGCCGGGCAAGTTTACGACGCTGCCCGCGTCGGCCCTTGGGCCGAACCCCGCACAGGTTGCGGCGTTGCTGCAACAGATTGAACAGAATACGCGGGTTGATCCTGCGGCGAGGTTACCATAATGGCAACGACGACGGCGGGCATACCCTGGACGACGATGGGCGTTATCTTCTGCAAGGAACGCATGATCCGCGAGCCCCTGCGGTACGAGTTCAAGACCGGCGCGTATTCGCTGACGCGGCGCTGGTATCTGGGCTGCTCCTACGAGTTGCTCGCGGGCCTGCTCACGGCAAATGCCTTGACGGAAATGCCACTGACCTACCCGGACACGATACCGACCGAGATGATGCTGCCCTACGATCCGCTCTATGCGTTGCCAGTCACCCTGTTGCGCAGGGGATACCGGATATTCTGGTACGAAGATAACGCCAAGTGCGAATTGGAGGCCGAATACAAGGGCCATGAGATTGCGTTCTGCAACGTCACCTCTCAATGGAACGGCGTGGTGTCCTACGATTGGGAGGCCGCCATACGATCCGAGCGCCGGATTTTCAGCCTCGACGTTGACGGTGACGGCCAGCCGCTTGGGATAGGGGCAAACAACGAAGGGGTCAACGCGAAGACCGCGCAACAGACCCGCATCGTGACGCAGAACATCGGGGCCGCTGAATATCTGGCAAAGGAAAGTCTATACGGCTACCTGCTCACAAAGGTCAATACCGCAGGCTGGCAGGCCCCGTGGATGGTAGACGCCGACGGCGTGCCAACGGGCGAGACAGCGGCGGCGGGTGAATACCTGTATCTTGCGCCGCAGATCGAGCGCAACGAAGATTACACCTATACCGTCAAGCACCGCTTCGAGTGGGACCCGGAGCGGACTAATAAGCACCGTTGGTATTTCTCACGCACGGCAGCCGTTTCCGTTGGGGGCCGTGGCGTGCCGCAAAAGGTCGCCATCGGCGAAGAGCAGGTGAGCACGATATACCAGGAGGCCGTGTTTGACGGCCTGTTTGACCCGTGCTTTGTCGCAACCACTACAGCATAGAGAGAGGCCGCAGGCGTGGACATTCGCCCAAAGAAAAGCCGGGACGTGCTGACCGTAGGCGACTACAACGCCTTGCGGGCGCAGGCGATCCGTGAAACGCTCGGCGGGTTCGGCATTGAATCCGGCGACACGGGCGCGGGCAACGTGCTGGCGACTTGGCCCGTGGCAGAGCGACGCGCCTTCTGCGTCGAAGGGCTCCTTCAGCATGATAGCTTTGTGCCGCAATTCGGCGTTGTACACATCACGGGGTACTCGAACGACCCGGCGGTTGACAGGAATGAACCGTTCTATCACTGCCGCTGGCCGCAACAGACTGGCTTCCTTGGTTTGGGGATCGCGCAAAATCAGTCGCTTTTGACAGACGATATCGGCTGGCTTCAGGTGGCAGGGCTAACGCCAGTGCTTTACGACCCAACAACCATACCAGCCGAATTCGTCACACCGGCGGGTATTCCAACTACGGGCGTCGGCGTTCGCCTCGGAGCGCGTCGCGCGTCGTTTATGGCGCAATACGATCCGCTTGGGCCGTTATTGGTTGTCGGCCTGTTGCTAGGCGCGATCTCCTCCACAACGCCGGGTGGCGACACCTATATTTCAGCAACGGCCGTTTGTCGATTTATATGCCACCGTGGCGGCTCGATTCATTGCAGCCATGATGACGGCTCACATATCAGGCAGACGCCAGCCTTCGTCATCAGGCCAGAATGAGGAACGAATGAATATCTCGTTTGTTGATTCTGACGGCATCCCGCACTCGGCATGCGCGCTTATTCTCGGTCCCGGTCTTGTGGTGACACCGCAAACGCAGGGCGTCACCTTGATCGAGGCCGCTATTGTCGGGCATCATCTCATTCTGACCGAGCCTGCGCCTGGCGTCGTGCGCATCGATATTGACACCGTAGCGGCTTTCACGACTACGGCAGGCTTCGTAGAGACAGTATTGATATTGGGCGAATTGGGCGCGGTCAAATTCGGCACAGGTCTCAGGATGGTGAATCACGGAGAAGGCGTCATTGCTCTTATGCTCGATGGTGCTTATCTAATCACGACGACCGCCGTGCCGACGACGCCTGCGCCGACCACTACGAAACAGCCGACAACGACACAGCCGCCAACGACTACCGAGGAGCCCACAACCACGGCAGGGCCTACAAGCACCGCAGGCCCGACAAGCACCGCAGGCCCGACGAGCACGGCAGGGCCTACAAGCACCGCAGGCCCGACGAGCACCGAAGGGCCGACGAGCACCGAAGGGCCGACGAGCACCGAAGGGCCGACAAGCACCGAAGGGCCGACAACCACGGCAGGGCCTACAAGTACCGCAGGCCCGACGAGCACCGAAGGGCCGACGAGCACCGAAGGGCCGACGAGCACCGAAGGGCCGACAACCACGGCAGGGCCTACAAGTACCGCAGGGCCGACGACGCCTGCGCCCACGACGACCGTGCCGCCAACCACGACACCACAGCCGACCACAACCGAAGGGGCTACAACAACCGCCGCGCCAACAACCGTCGGCCCCACGACAACCGCAACCGAAGGAGCCACGACAACAACGTCTGGAATTCAGAATAACTGTAACGACTGCGGGCCGGCGATACCAGACGATTTGTATGTGACGTTTGATGGGGATGAACTTGCTGGTGACTTTGCGATATACAACAAGAAAACTGCAGTGCATTGGGTTTCTGGGTGCGATTGGCAGGAAGACACATATCCCACCCCACCATACCTAAGCCTGTTTTGGTCTCCAGGTCGATGGCACGTTCACATAGCAGTTCAATCGGATGAGTGCCATTGGACTGTATATAGTCCTACCGCTACAGATTGCGATCTGTACAAATCAGACTACGGTACCGTTGAAGATTGTCAAGATGGCGATTGCTTTGACACCAACTCATGTGAGGATTCTGTGGGAGCGTCCGCTACGGTAAGTGCGAGCTAGGAGAGACGATGAAAATACCGGTTGCAGATGGGCGGACTACCATTGTCTTAGAAACAGGTCGTGATAAATGTAGTTACCAGACTGCCGTCGTTCTGCGATGGATTCGAGGAATGCCGTTTTATGGGTGTACGCGGTTCTCCAATTACGGCAATCGTTGGCATCCGCCGCTATCAGCAATTCCACCTGACGCACCGCCCAAGGTAGTTTCAATCGTAAATTGTCGGCAGTGCCGTTTCTAT
>SDBT01019767.1_pt1 | contig 10549 bp, 9 predicted proteins | sample 2277101 | NCBI WGS metagenome assembly SDBT01 (sample SAMN10404973, study PRJNA504765) | marine sediment metagenome | isolation source: marine sediment core GS10_PC15, 103 cmbsf | place: Arctic Ocean: Southern Knipovich Ridge | collected 2010
GTCGCGAAGAACTTCTTGCTCGTCTGCTCGACGTAACCCCTATCCTGAACCGTGCTGATGATTGCCGCGTATGTGCTGGGCCGACCGATGCCCTCTTTTTCCAGCGCCTTGACAAGCGATGCTTCCGTATATCGCGCTGGCGCCTTGGTAAAATGCTGCTCGGCCCTTATCTCAACCACCCCCAATCGCTGACCTCGCTCCAAGTCCGGCAGCTCCTGCTGACTGGCCGAACTCGTTGTCCATACCTTGCTGAAACCATCGAACAGCAGCACTCTCCCGCTGCCCTTGTACAAGCACGCGCCGATGGGAGTCTCAGCCGAAATATCCAGATTCGTCACGTCCCATCTGGCCGGCTCCATCTGGCACGCCAAAAAACGCCGCCATATCAAGTCGTACAATTTGAACTGCTCCTCGCTCACAAACTGCTTTATGTCGGACGGCTTATAGTCCACGTCCGTAGGACGAATCGCTTCGTGCGCCTCCTGAGCGCCCTTCCTCGAGGCATAAACGTTGGCCTTCTCGGGCAGGTATTCGGCGCCGAAATTCCTGCCAATATAATTGCGCGCTTCTTCTATAGCTTCACCTGAAAGACCCGTACTGTCCGTCCGCATGTAGGTAATAAGACCAAGTGACCCCATCGAGCCGACGTCGATACCTTCGTATAACTGCTGGGCGATGCGCATCGTCCGTTTAGTGGCAAAGCCCAACTGATTTGCCGCCGCCTGCTGCAGCGTCGAAGTGATAAAAGGCGCTGCGGGCTTGGAGACCGATTCCTTCCTCTCTATATCAGAGACCTTAAACTCCGCGCCCTTCACAGCACCAAACACCTTCTCTGCCTCTTCCGTGTTCGATGCCTCGAATTTCTTCTCACCCACACTGATAAGCTCAGCCTTAAAGGCCCTGTGCTTGGCCAGCCACTTGTTCTGTTCCACTACAGTGGGCGGCTTCTCCTCCTCGGTTTTAGGCGTGATGAATTCGAGCCATTCATCACGGTAATCGCTCCGCAAATCAACCGTAAGAACCGCCGGGATAAGCCAATATTCTTTCGCTTTAAAACCCCGTATCTGCCTCTCCCTATCCACAATCATTCTGACGGCCACCGACTGAACGCGCCCTGCGCTCAATCCCCTTGCAACTTTCTTCCAAAGCAATGGAGAAATCTGATAACCCACTATCCTGTCGAGGATTCGCCGCGCCTGCTGCGCCATCACCTTGTCCATATCTAACTTGCCCGGCTCGCCAAATGCATGCTGTATCGCCGATTTGGTTATGGCGTTGAAAATAACGCGGTACGTCTTCTCCTCGGCAAAACCTAAAACTTGCGCCAGATGCCACGCAATCGCCTCGCCCTCGCGGTCGAGGTCAGTGGCCAAAAACAACCGGTCGCATTTCTTCGCCGCGGCCTTTAATGACGTTACGATGCGTCTCTTGCCCGGCGTTATCTCGTAGGTCGGCTTGAAATTATTCTCTATATCTACATTAAGGCCCTTCGAAGGCAAATCCCGCACATGCCCCATCGACGCCTTTACTTCATACCCCGAGCCAAGGTACCTGTTTATCGTCTTCGCCTTCGCAGGCGACTCAACAACCACCAACGCTCTTTTCGAACCCGACTTCGCCATAAATAAGACTATTCGTCAATATTTAGCTTCACACTACACACGACGTTTATCGACCAATCGGCCATTTTCTTAATAAAGTTTAGAAATGGACAAATAATGCCGCCCCAAAGAATTGTCAAGAAAAAACAGTTTTGCTCCGGGATGTTATAGAATGTTCGTTATCTCTGAAGCCAGGGCTTCTTATCTCTCACTGTCAGCACCAAGCAGCCCTTCTTGCTGGCAAAAATCTTTTAAATCGGCAAGACATCTATCGCAATATGGCCTACCAATTTTTAATCTTTCCTGGGTCAAATGCAATTTCCAATGTGCGAAATCTAATCTTTGACGCATAGAACACCCAACATTCAAACAATGTTTGCCAAGACATTCATATATCGCATTTGTCCCCCCATACTCTTTCTCAAGTCCGACAATTTGGGAATCGCAATTGACCTGCCTATCCACCTGATGTCTCTTCCTGCTTGGCGCTCCATGCATATGCCCCAGTTCGTGAAATACAGCAGTTGCGAATGTCTCCAAACCATATTCTGCAATTTCGGAATAGGAAATTATGCCTATCGTGTTAGACACCCCTACTATCTGACCTATATTCGTGCTTGTAACCAAAAGCCCTCTATGCCGGTTCGACGGTTGTAAGCGTGACCGAGCCTTGCTATACAAACAACCCAACCGGGCGGAAAAAGCTCCATCATGGTAGGTCCCTAATCTTGCCCACTCGCTTACTAATTCATCATACTCTCTACATTCGATGTCTTGGATAGAAGCATCCACACCAACCAAGTCAAGAAACTCAGAAAGTACCTTTCTCGTAATCTCGATTAAGCCAAGCTTTTCGGGGTCATAGGAAATAATGTCGTACGAAATTCCGCTCATTCAATAACATTCCCGTAAAGGAAATATATCCGCCAATAGCGACTAACCGCTAAGCATTTTGTCAAGCAGCGGCTTTAGTTTTCGGATTGCGTTGCCGCGATGGCTGATTGCGTTTTTTTCCTCTCGCGATAACTGCGCAACTGTTTTATTCAACTCCGGCACAAAGAAAATCGGGTCATAGCCAAATCCATTTTCCCCAACCTCCCTTTCATTGATGATACCTTCTAATTTCCCCTCGGCCTTGGCCAAAATCCCTTCAGGACTTGCCAAACACAAACTACACACAAACTTCGCTGTTCTTTTTTCTTTTGGCACACCTTCGAGGAGCTTTAGAACCTTAGCCATATTTTTATGGTCAAGCAGCCGCCTATTCTTTTCCTTCTCGCCCGAAAATCGCGCGCTCCTGACACCAGGCTCTCCATTAAGCGCATCAACCACTAATCCCGAATCATCCGCAATCGTCCAAAGCCCCGTCGCCTTCGCATATCCAAACGCCTTCTTCCGCGCATTTTCAGCAAAAGTAGTCCCATCCTCCTCGATTTCACCAATGTCGCTAAAATCAGATAAGCTGAGCCACTCAACATCAAAATTAAGCATCGCTCTAATTTCAGCAATCTTGCCGGGATTAGTAGTTGCAACGAGAATTTTCAGCTTTGCAGCCTCTTGATTTCAGCTTGAATTTCTTTCAAAACTTCGGTGTTTTTAATTTCATCATCAATGCTGAAAATAATGAATACCTTACCGCCATATTTTCGTTCAAAATCTCTAAAACTCGCTTTCATTCTCTCGGAAGGAGAATAGTTGCCAAAATTTGCTTTAGCGGTAACAGGTTTTATTTGTATTCCAAATGCCTTATTACCTACATAACCCAAGTAGTCAATATCGCCGGCGTGGTCGAGCTCTGTTCCTGCTTTACGCATAAATTTCTTTTTGTACTTGAAATCCATTTCAGTTTCAGTTGATACTAACCCTTCTTTAACCAGATGACGATTAATAAAGGTTTTGTTCTGCAGGTATAAATAGCATAACAGGTTATTTTGACTGTCGTGCTTAACCTGTCCGAATTTCATAAATACTTTTTGTCCTTTTGTTTTTGTCTGTAAAAATTCAATAGCCTGCTGTTTTTTTTCAGCTTTTTCCTTTATCCCGAGCAGACGTATTTTCAGGCCGTTATCAAGTTCGAGTTCAGTAGGAGAGATAACCTTTTTTACACAATGATAATCCTGCCTTTTTTGACTATCGCCATTAATTTTAGAGCCAAACTGTAGTTTTCGAGGGTCGATTTTTTTGTCGAATTTTACAGGGTCTTTGAAAATATAAGGGAGCTTTTTTGTTTCTTCTTTCCAGTCGATTTCGTCTTCCCTGTTCTGTACGAGTTCGAAATTAAACTTATCAAAGAAACTTTTGTCTTTTAAGCCGAGTTTTTCTTCGATGACAGGTACATAATTGGGATTTATCTCATATCCGACAGAGTTTCTTTCAAGATTCTTTGCCGCCAGTGTAGTTGTTCCACTGCCTAAGAACGGGTCAAGTATAGTATCATTAACGAAGCTGAACATTTTGATTAGACGACGAGGAATTTCTTCCGGGAACATAGCCAGATGCCCATTTTGTTTTTCGCCTGGGATATTCCAGTGACCAGCAAAATACTGATTCCACTCTTCTATGGTCATCTTTGACTTTTCTTTGGTTTCCCTGCTGACTTTGGGGACCGACCCGTGTTTCTTCAAAATTAGAATGAATTCATAATCAATTTTGAGAATTCCATTCCTTGGAAAAGGGAAGGACCCCATTATTGTTGCCCCCCCTGTCGTATTGCACGTCGTAACCTTTTGCCAAATAATCGCCCCCATATAGTCAAACCCAATGGTTTCACAAAACTTTATTATTTCAGTTCTTATAGGAATAACTTTGTACCTTCCGTAGTAAATGGACCGAGCAAACTGGTCACCGATATTTACACATAACCGGCAACCCTTATTCAAAACTCTGTGGCACTCCTTCCAGACTATATTAAGGTTGTTGATGTAATCCTCATAACTGTCGTCAAAACCTATCTGGCCTCCGCTCCCGTAATCCTTCAACTGCCAATATGGAGGCGACGTAACAATTAGATGCACCGATTCATCCACTACCTCTGTCATGTCCCTTGAATCGCCGATAATTATTTTATGATGTGTCATTATTAACCCATCAGTTTCTTTAAAAGTGCCCGCTGGAAGTGCAGGCGGTTCTCCGACTGGTCGAAGATAATCGAGTTTTTCGACTCGGCAACCTCATCTGTAATCTCAAGCCCCCGATTAGCCGGCAGACAGTGCATAATCTTGACACCGGCAGGAGCGGATTTAAGAAGCTCGGCATTGACCTGGAAACCCTCGAAATCTTTGATACGTTTTTGCTTCTCATCCTCCTGGCCCATATTCACCCACGTATCGGTATAAACAACATCGGCATCGACAACCGCCTTGGCCGGCTCGTCTGTCTGAGTGACTGCTTCAGCCGATAATTGATTCGCCTTTTCTATCGATTCAGCATCGAGTGCGTAATCAGCAGGTGTCGCAACAGCTATCTTCATACCAAGTTTCGCGCAGGCAAAGCAAAGCGACCGCGCCACGTTATTGCCGTCACCGATAAACGCGATTTTCACACCTTCCAATTTCCCCAGATGCTCCCGAATGGTAAACACATCAGCCATCGCCTGGCACGGATGCGACCAGTCCGTCAGCGCGTTTATCACAGGGACCGTCGCGAACCTGGCAAGTTCGGTCACCGTGCTGTGCTCGAACGTCCGCGCCATTATCCCGTCGACATATCGGCTCAGCACCCTCGCCATGTCCTTGACCGGCTCGCGCTTGCCGATACCACCGATATCTTCCGGCTTGACATAAACCGCGCTTCCATCCAGGTCCGTCATCGCAACGTGAAAGCTCATTCGTGTCCGAAGGCTGGGTTTTTCAAACAGCATCGCCAGCACCTTGCCCACCAGGCACGTGTCCCTGCTGCCCGACTTGTATAATCTCTTCAACTGCGCACTTAACTTCAGCAGCTCGCCCAATTCCTCAGCCGAACAATCATATATCGAAAGGAAATCTTTCATTTTGTACTCTCACTCAAAACACCATCGAGTATATCGACCGCCTGGTCGATTTGCTCTCGATTCGCAATCATCGGCGGCATAAAACGCAGCACCGTCCCTTGCGTGCAGTTTATGCGAAGCCCTCTCTCCAGACATTTATCAACTATCTCAACGCCCGAGCCTGTCAACTGAACGCCAATCATCAACCCGACCGCCCGCACGTGGTCTATTATTGAATGTTTTTCTTTGAGCTGCTCGAGCTTGTCCTTCGCGTATCCCCCAATCTCCGCGGCGTTTTTCAAAAGTCCCTCTTCTTCTATCGCCTCGATAACGGCAACACCAGCAGCGCACGCTAAAGCATTTCCACCGAACGTGGAAGCGTGTTTGCCCGGAACCAGCGACGCCGCCACCTCTGCCTTTGCCATCATCGCCCCTATCGCCACACCCCCGCCAAGCGCCTTGGCCAGCGTCATAATATCCGGCTCAACGTCGAAATGCTGGTACGCGAACCATTTGCCCGTTCGACCCATACCCGTTGTAACCTCGTCGAAAATCAAAAGCGCGCCCTTCTGGTCACAGAGCCGCCGAATCGCCTCCAGATATTCGGCCGTCGCGATATTTATCCCACCTTCGCCCTGAATCGGTTCGACCATAACCGCAGCAACCTCGTCAGTAAATGCCGCCTCCAGCGCTTCAATATCATTGAACGGCACGTATGCGAACCCCGGTAAAAGCGGCAGCAGCCCTTCATGGTGCTTCGGCTGGGCCGTCGCCGTCATCGTCGCAAAAGTCCGCCCGTGGAAACCGCCCTCGGCTGTGATGAACTTATACTTTTCCTGCGGGGTATGAAGCCGCGCCAGCTTCATCGCAGCCTCATTCGCCTCGGCACCGCTGTTACAGAAAAAACATTTTCCACCAAAGGCCCGCTCACTTAATAGCTTGGCCAATTTGCCCTGCGGCTCCGAATAAAGCGTGTTGTCCATGTGCAGAAGCTCGCCCGCCTGTCTGCGTATCGCCTCAACGACCTTCGGGTGGCAATGCCCTATCGCGCTGACGGCCCAGCCGGGAAACATGTCTAATATCCTGTTGCCGTCCGCGTCAAAACAGTAACAGCCCTGACCCTTGACAATGACCCGCGACAAACGCGGATAGTTGCCGATAACGTACTTGTCAAACAAATCAATCGTCTCCTTGGTCGTCATAATACCTTTGCCTTCTCAATGCTTGATTATTTGCGTGCCGATTCCTTTGTCGGTGTAAATTTCCAGCAATAACGAATGGGCAATACGCCCGTCGATAATATGTGCCTTACGGACGCCGCCGTCAAGCGCTGTAACACAGGCCTCAATCTTCGGCAGCATCGCATTGCCGATTATCCCGTCTTCAATCATCTTTTTTATCTGCCCTTCGTCCAGGCTCGAAACCCAGCTCTCGGAGTCATCAACATCCCGCCGCACGCCGTGCGTGTCACTTACAATCACCAGTTTTTCGGCCTGCAGCATCGCCGCCACTTTTCCAGCGGCACTGTCGGCATTGACGTTCAATTTCCCGCCGCTTTTATCCTGCGCAACCGGTGCAATGACTGGTATGGTGCCGTTAGTACAGAGCGTCTCTAACAAATGCCCGCTCACCTCGGTAACACGACCGACCAGTCCGACGTCGAGCTTGCGGCCGTCTTCACCCGCAAGTCTCAATGTCTCCGCAAAGAGAACGCAGCTGCTCAGCGAATGCAGACCCGTCGCATAACAGCCCAGCTCCTTGAGCGTCTCGCAAATCGGAATATTGATTTTATTGACAAGCGTATGCTCGGCTATAGTCAGCGTCCGCTCGTCGGTATACCTCAGACCCTGCACCCACACCGGCTCTAAACCCGCATCGTTCATCGCCTTTGTAATCGCCTTGCCGCCACCGTGAACGATGATAGGCTGCATCCCCACCGTAGCCATAAACGCTACATCGGCCAGCAGCTTCTTGCGCAGACCGGCATCGTCCAGTACGCTTCCGCCCAATTTGACCACAACGATGCGCCCGCGGAACTCCCGGATATACTCCATCGCCTCAATAAGGGCTCCGGCCTTGGCAATTGCTTCTTCCACCTGTAATACTCCTGCAAAAAACGTTGACCAAACTGAAAAGTCTATTATCGCCGCAACGCCCCGTCAAGTCATATTTACGCCCGCACAAGGCGCCGCCCCATATCCTGACCGACGAACAGAAAACGCGCCATCCCGTATTTCTTAATGGACAATAAGGTAATAATATGGAACCATCGAGCAAGAGCTGGAAAATACTCGTCCTTTTACTAATGGCGATTTGCGCGGTGGCTCTGATTTATGGACACACCGAAAAAAAGAAGGAATACAATATGAGCGGTTCGGCTAAAGACGATAAATCACATAACGTAGAGCGCGTGCCTGAGGAATCCGCCCAGCACGAAACAGCAACCTTTGCAGCAGGTTGTTTCTGGGGTGTAGAAGCGGCCTTTAGCAAACCAAACGGCGTAATATCAACAACTGTAGGATACACAGGCGGCCACCTCCATGACCCCACCTATGAGGATGTCTGCTCCGACAAAACAGGCCATGCCGAAGCCGTACAAATAACCTACGACCCCACAGTCGTCCCTTACGAAAAGCTCCTCGAACTCTTCTGGAAAATCCACGACCCGACCACCCCTAACCGCCAGGGACCTGACGTCGGCTCCCAATATCGCTCGGCAATTTTTTATCATGACCCCGAACAGCTCCGCGCAGCAGAAAAATCAAAACAGCACCTCCAGGCAAACCACGCCAAGCCAATCGTCACTGAGATTGTGCCCGCTTCGGCCTTCTACAAAGCAGAAGAATACCACCAGGACTACTTAAAAAAGAAAGGCCTAAACTCCTGCGCAACACCAAAAAAGTAACTCTGCTGCGCTTAGTCTTTCCAGACCCGCCCGCCACGATTGATATTGCACAACATTCAAAATGAACGAAAAATAGGCGCAGAACTCCTGCACAGTCTCACCAAATCGCCCTCAATAGAGACTCTTCTTCTCAAAATTCACACACCTTAAGCTCTTAATTACTACCTACTTACGTCTTTCCCACAATTCAAGACCCGTCGTTTGGCACAGCGATTGCACAAAACAAGCCGGCAAAACAAAGATTAGGTTACAGCCCCTGCAGCAAATTGCCGAACTATTGAACGTAACTGAGAGTGGAGACGTGCTGTGAATATTAACATCGAAAAGGAATATAACGACTATATCTCTGACAACTGGAATAAGTTTTCCGACAAAACCAGCCGACCCTTCGAGAACCACGCTGATCCGGATACGTACAACACCATTTCCACCCTCTCAATCCGGTTCCTCCAGGAAAAGCTCAAAAACCTCGAACGCCAAGACACCTGATTCGCACTAATTGTCACCATTCACAATCTGCCCGCCGCGTACCTCCGCGCACGCTCCTGACGGTTTACGTGGCCTGTGCAGTTTCTAAACCGCCCCTCAATCCACAATCGCCTGGTAAGTAAGGACCTTAAAATCCTCTTTTATCCTGTTGGTGTAAGGCAGAACCTGCGTCATTACTATACCTATCAGCTCTTCCTCCGGGTCGACCCAAAAACCCGTGCTCGCCGCACCGCCCCAGCTATATTCTCCAACCGACCCGACCAAGCCTGATTTCGCTACGTCCATAACCACTCCAAAGCCCAGACCAAAACCGCTCCCGTCCCCCGGACCGGATGAAAGCTGCTTACCATCCAGATGGTTCACAGTCATCAATTCAACCGTCTTTCGCCCAAGCACTCGCACCCCATCCAGCTCACCGCCATTCAGCAGCATCTGGCAAAAACGCATATAATCCAACGTTGTACCTACCAAGCCACCGCCCCCCGACAGAAATGCGGGCAGCTCTGTAAACCTCCCCCAGTACTCCTCGTCAACAGGCCCGAACTCCCCTTCTTCGTCCCTTTCGTACAGAGCTGCGAATCGCCCCATCTTCTCGCCCGGCACATAAAAGCCCGTGTCCTTCATACCTAACGGCCGAAATAGCCGCTCCTCTAAAAAAACATCAAACCGCTTGCCGGAAATCACTTCAACCAAATAGCCAAGCACATCAACCGATATACTATAACGCCATCTGCTCCCCGGCTCATCCGCTAACGGAAGATTCACCAACCTGCCCACCTTCTCCTCAACAGTCTCGTCCCATTTGAGCAGCTTCTCTTCCTGGTACAGCTCGTCTACCACCGTCTCCTTACCTAATCCGTAAGCCAGTCCTGATGTGTGCCTCAACAAATCTCGTATCGTTATCTGACGCTTCGGCTCAGTCACTTCTACCCCCGCTGCCGTCTTTTTCACAAAGACCTTTACATCCTTGAACTCAGGAATAAATTTCGATACGGGGTCATTCAACTGAAAATGCCCCTCCTCATAAAGCATCATCACCGCCACACTGGTAATAGGCTTGCTCATCGAGTAGATTCTGAAAATCGCATCGGGCTGCATCGGCTTATTTGCCTCAATATCCATCATCCCAAAACATTCAAAGTGCGACACCTTGCCACGACGAGCAATCATAGTAACAAAACCAGCAGCCTTCCCCTCATCCACATATTCCTCAAAAACCTTATTTATCCGTTCCAGCCGCTGCGACGATAGCCCAACCGCTTCCGGCGCCGCCGTCCCAAGACCAGCCTCCCGGACTGCCCGCATCGGTCCGCCCACCGGCTGACAAGACACCAACGCAACCGCTAACAGCAAAACCACAAACTTACTCAACCTGAGCATCACAATCTCCTTAATAACTGCTTTTATTCTCTAATGACTGAAACTGAATGTGCCGCGATTATCATCGACCACCACCCAAAATCAATCGAAAACTCACCACAGATACCTTCGCCCTAAACCACGCCAAAAAACTCGCCCAGCACCTCCGACCAACCGCTACCGATTGAAATCTTCTCACCTGCCCTTCGTAGCGTAGCGATGCCC
>SDBT01019768.1_pt1 | contig 10549 bp, 21 predicted proteins | sample 2277101 | NCBI WGS metagenome assembly SDBT01 (sample SAMN10404973, study PRJNA504765) | marine sediment metagenome | isolation source: marine sediment core GS10_PC15, 103 cmbsf | place: Arctic Ocean: Southern Knipovich Ridge | collected 2010
TAATCATGGTCTTGCTCCTTGATGAATATTGGCGTTCGGTAACTTGCGAGGTACTCTTTTGGCTTTAATACGCTTGCCACCTTTTACCCACTCCCAAATACTTCCGTCCTCGATATCGATTCTCTGGTGGCCATGTTCTGTATTGGGTGCTGCGTGCTCAGGCATTGCTTGCCAGTCGCGGATTAAGATAGTTCTCAGGGTTGGCATGATTACTCCTATTGATTTATTGGCGTTCGGTTAGACTGAGGGCATATCTTCACTTGCACAAAGTAGCCGGGTCGACGTCGAGAAGGATTCTTGACATTGCAACCAGGCTTTTCCCCAGGGCAGATCAATCTTATTCGCCGCGGCTATTGCTTCTCGCTCAGTGTCGCATACGGCTGTGATCTTGACCGGCCAAGGCACATAAGAGCCAGGACCGGTATCGACCAACCAGCAGCCGCGACCGTGATTGTACTTTGCAGCATGATCACTTGACGGGTAAGCATAATTGACTTGTTTACACTGCATGATTGACTCCTTGTGAATATTGGCGTTCGGTTAAGTGCTTCTTACTACTATATATATAGAAGAAACATCAGATAAGTCAATAGGGGAAACTACCTACGCAAAGACAGAATACCAGACCATGAGCAGGAAACGACGATAATAAATCTCAACAATCTCCAAGAATAACCAACTGGACACCTGGCTATTCAGACTCGAGCACAATCTGTAAACACTTAGCGCCATTATTAGGCCAATAACGACGATAAGTGTAAAGTCTTTACAGATTCACTTGACATGACAAGCCAGAAGGTCGATAAAAAGACCATGAGCGGAAAGTGCAGTAAACCTGATAGCCTCACTGGATACGCAGCAAAGAGAGATATGATGCTTAGACTACTGCCTAAGTATGGATTCGTTCTCGCCAAAGCCGCAAGAGAAGCTGGCTATGCAGATAGCTATATCAGGACCGGACTACATAAGACGCTCGCAAAGGATGTGTGGTTCACTAGTGAGAGAGAACGTCTAAAGGCCGAATTCATAGGTTTAGAAGACGACGAGATAGCAAGTGCAGACAACAAGCTCAAGAATCTAATCAACTGTGCTGATCTTGGCCCGGCACACATGCTCAAGGCGTTGGAATTGTTCTACCGTCGGCATGGTGCATTGGCTGACAAGCAGATTATCGAGACGGCAGAGAGGGAGCGTGAGTTGAGCACCGCAGCCAGGGCACATGCACGTAGGTTGTCGGTTGTGTTGATGAAGGAACAATCAAAGGACACCTAAACCGTACCTAAAGCAGGGTGATACCATGAGTGAACGTCAATGGAAGCTGTTGGCCTCTGCTGTGATTGTGGCGATCATACCACTATCTGCGTTAGCCTGGTACTATTTCCACGCATGGACACACAGCCTTATGGAGGCTATCTGATGCCTTTGATACAAATATCGACAGGCTTTACAACACCTTACAGGCGCCAAGTGATTACACCTAAACCGCACTCACGGCCTCAGAACAGCGCTAAGTCTTTACACATCGCACAGGGGGCGGCCTCACAGATCGAAAACCCCCATTGCTCACGGAGGGCAAGTACGAATAGTCCTCTTGTAAATGCAGTCCCAAAAGTTAACCTTGACATGTAGTACCCTTAAAGGAGAGTAAGCATGGACACTGGTAATGGAGTATTGGCCCCGATAAGTCCGCCTCGGGCAAGGCAGTTGAAGTCGTTGAGCGTTCCTGGCGTTTTTCATGTGGGTGGTGTTCTTGAGATTGACGGCAGTCGGTTTGAGATCAAGAGTATCAGCCGCAAGGGGATGAAGCTGCGTATACTGTCCTCAAAGGAGGTTCCCTGTGGATAATACATCTCTTGTGCCGAATGTTGGTGAGGAGTTGTTCCAGCGTATCCTCCACGAGCGTTTTGATTCCTTTGTTCCTGTGGTCTTCTTTACTACGCAGGATCGCCTTCTGTCCGCTGATTCTCATCAGGATTTTCCAGAGCTTCCTGTGGAAGTTACCTCTTCTAGTAGTTCGAGTTCTTCTGGAATGGGCACTATGGTCGTTTCTGGCTCAGAAACAGCGCCAAGTGTTTACAGATCGGAGGTGGAGTGATGGCCTGGATTCGTTGTTTACTTCGTCAGTTGGTGTGTCGTCATTTCTGGCTTGTGACTCGTTTTGGGGACCATTGTCAGAAGTGTGGTCGTTATCGTGACAATAGTTGGTATTGAAAATGGGTATTCTCCCGAAAAATATGAGCCTCAGTGCGGTTTACCTTGAAAGGGGAGTCGCTGGAAATGTTGACGGATATCGAAATCCTCATTTCTAGCCCAATAATCGCGCCAAGTGTTTACAAAAAGGAGCCTTCTGATTGAGACTGCCCAAGCAATTGCGATGGAATCGTGGGCCACGAATTGCGGTCGATCTCCATTGACCTTATTGGAGCGTCGTCGGTTATCTGAATGGTCCCCTGTTTTCTACCAGTTGATGCGTAATCGTCTTGTGATGGGGTCGTTTCGATATCAGCCTTTTGAGGAGAAACGCCGCATCCCCTGGAACTACGACACGGCGGAGGAAGCTATCAAAAGGATCAGGTTGTACCAAGAGGGTGGGAATACAGAGCATTTGGTGGATGCGGCCAATATGTGTCTACTTGAATTCGAGTTCGGGGAACACCCAGCGAAACACTTTGAATCGATTGATGACGGCGAACACGCCCAAGTAAAGGAGCTTTCTGATGAAGCAGACGTATTTACCGAATGAACTGAAAGCAACGGGTGCGGGTTTCCGATCGGTTCCCGGCCCGGAGCGGACTAATTTTGTGATCACGCACGTTGTTCTGCACGGTGGTCGTGTGAGCGATGCGCTTACTGTTGATGGTTACGTCCTTATCACCGGGATGTTCATGCGCGTGACTGAGCAGATTACCGCTTCGGCTTCGAACATGAGTTGGCTTCTTGATCCGGACGACGGCGGGGCCAACATTGTCCTGGGCGCGAATGTGGCGATTTCGGGCAAGGCGATTGGGATAACCTGGTGGTCTGAGTTGGACAATACGGCAATCGCCGAGGTTGCCGCCGCTGTGGCGCCGCTGAACATTCTTGATATCCGCTCGACGACGGGCCGCGGCGTGGTTGTTCCTCCAGGTGGGATTGACATTGTGCTCAGCGCCCATACCGGGTTGTTGGCCGGTGAGGTTGACTTCATCGTTCAGTATGAGCCGATCAGTCCGAACGCGAGGATATTCCCGGGAATCGTTCACACTTCGACGACGAGTTCGAGTTCGAGCAGTTCGACAAGCTCCTCGACATCCAGTTCGAGTTCTACGAGTTCTTCGACCTCGAGTTCCAGTTCGACGGCGAGCACCTCGAGCACGAGTTCTTCGACCTCAACAAGTTCGAGCACGTCCAGTTCTACGACTTCGACGGCTCCGTAAAGTGTAAAGTGTTTACAGATCAAGGAGATTAAGATGGTAGCGTATCAAGAACGAGTTGTTGAAGAAAAACGAGTATTGGACGAGAAGGTCGTTAAGTTGCACGAATTCTGTGGCACTGAGCAATTCATCGCATTGCCCCCGAAAGAGCAGGCCCGGATGGCTCTTCAGCGGTTGCTTATGGCCAGGTACAGCGAAATACTGGGCGAACGCATCGAAGCGTTTTAGACCGCAAAATGCTGATTGAAACCGCCAATGAGTTGACAGCCGACGATCTGGCTGCCGTTGATCCCGCCTACTGGGCGACGATGAAGAAGATTCGCCTACAGAAGGGCCACTGGTCGTTTGATAGGCGGAAGTACCTGTTGGAGCCCATGCAGACGCTGACGCGGCGGGTGTGCTATCAGAAGGCTACCCAGGGGGGCTTCACGGAGTTGGAGGTCAACAAGAGTCTTCACGGCCAGATTCACGGGCGATACCCGAGGGGGGTGCTCTACCTTTTCCCGACTGCGAACGATATCAGGGATTTCTCCCAGGCCCGGTTTGGTCCGTTGATCTCGTCGAATCCAATGGCGATTGGTCGATTCGTCCAGAGCACCAACTCGGCACAGTTGAAGCGGATCAAGGATTCGTTCTTGTACCTTCGCGGCGGCACGCTCCCCAAGACGCTCGACTTCGATGCTCGGGAAGCTGCGAGTCTTCGAGGGATTTCAGTTGATCGAGTCGTCTACGATGAAATGGACCTGATGGACGCCGACGCGATCGCCAAGGCAAAACAGAGAATGGGAGATAGTGATGTCAAAGAGGAAGTCTACATCAGTAACCCTACGCTGCCGGACTTCGGTATTTCGGAGGTCTTTGCTCGGTCGGATCAGAGGCACTGGTTTCGCAAGTGCTTATCGTGTGGCGAATTTACTTGTGCTGAGTTGGAGTTTCCTGGATGCGTTAAGTATCGAGGGGATGGGACTGGCTATATTGCATGCAAGAAATGCGGAAAGGAAGTTCCCCCCGATCCCGGTGAATGGGTTGCGTCGGATCGTGATAAATCCGACTACATGCACGGGTATCGTTGGAGCCAACTGTCTTCGTATCAGAATGATCCTGGTGAGATTCTTGAGGAATTCAACGATCCGCCAGAGGGGAATAAAGCGGATATCGTCCGGCTGAGGCTGGGACTGCCCTATGTGGCGGCGGAAGACCGCTTGACCAAAGCGGAGGTTCTTGGCTGCTGCCAGGAGTACAACCAAATGGCTCGACACGAAGGTCCGTGTGCGATGGGAATCGATTGCCAGAAGCCTAAGCGGATCGTCATCGGCGCCCGTACCGGCCGGGACCGCTATAGCATCTTTCGCGTCGCCGGTTCTTCTGATCCCGAATGGAATGAAATAGTGGATTGGGTGCGCAAGTTCAACGTTAAGAGCGTTGTGGTTGACATCAGACCTTACGAGGATCAGGCCCGGACATTCCAGAAGAGGATGATGAAGCTGGGCGTTAGAGTCTTCCTGTGCGAGTATTCCGAATCGACGCCGATCGGTTCGATGTTCAATACGAAGAGTGGGATCTGTAAAGTCAACCGAACCGAGGTAATGGACGGGACGCACCGCCTCGTCACCACACCCGGTAAGCTGATGATACCGAGGCGATGCCCGGAGATTGAGGAATTCGCAAAGCAAATGTGCGCCACTGCGAAGGTTCTTGAAACGAACAAGCGGACCCGTCAAAGTGTTTACAGATACCGGAAATTGGGGCCGGACGATTACCGTCATGCAACGAACTACTTCTGGCTCGCCTGCCAGAATACCCGCGTCGGCCAGGCGAGTACGGGACATCGCAGGGAGCGAGATACATACGCACGGAACGATCGAGCGGGCAGCGCGGCTATCAACGGTCGGCGGAGCCACGCGACGAACCATAGGAGGGTTGGCTGATGGGTAGCAGAACAAAAGAGATGCGCCAGAACGAAGAGAAGATAAAGCAAATGATCGTTGACGGTTATCGTCGGGGGGTTTGTGATTCCGAAGGGCGGTACGTCAGGAACAAAGATGGCAGGCCCGTTGCGAAACCCCGAAACCTGGGGCCACGAAGCGTAAGGCAGAGGATAGTCTAATGGGATTCTTTGATAAAATATTCCGGGAAGTAAAAAGACCCTTCAAGCAAGCCGGTAGAGAGATCGAGCGATTTGGTAAGAAGTTTGATAAAGAGGCTCGTCGCGTGAACGAACAGCTTCTCGAGCAGATTGGTCTTGGCAAGCCCGACTTTCCCGACCTCCCGGCCATACCGAAACCCATCCCGCCAGTGACCCGCATTTCGGGCGGAGCCACTGATGAGATACGCCGCCGGCAAAGGGGTAAGGTATCCAGTCGAAGGGATACGATCGTCACGGGCCAACTGTCGCCTGAGAATGTAGGAAAGAAGTCGCTCCTGGGAAGATAGATCATGGCGAAAGAATCCGAGACAAAACGAGCCGAGCGCATTATAGCTATCCGCGATGCGGAGTTGTCGAAGCAAGCAAACTTCCGCAATCTCTGGCAGGATACCGCTGATTGGGAATTCCCAATGTTCGCCAAGATACAAACCGAGCGCATACCCGGCGAACCCTTGGGAGTCACACTGCACGATATAACTGCCCGGACATCAGGTAGAGATATGGCGTCGGACTTGTCATCGCTCACCATCCCCACGGGTCAGGAATTCTTCGCTCTCAATACGGGTGGAGAGTTGCAAGACGACGCCGAGGTGGTTGACTACCTGGGACAATTAACCGAAGACGTACACGAAGAAATGTTCGCAAGCAATTTCATCGAAGAATACAATCAAGCCTTAGAATCTCTGATCTTCTTTGGCAACGCTTCGGTGTTGCCAAACTGGACCGTCAAGACCGGGCTCAGGTATCGAAGCTATCCAATCGGCTCGTATCAAATGCGAGCGGACAGTGACGGTATCATTGACACGATGATTCTGACTGTAAAGCGAACGGCTCGCCAACTGCAACAACAGTTCCCCAACACGATCGGTCCTTTTGTCAAGAAGGCTCTGGAAGACGCTACGCGAAATAACGAGACGAATCAGATTTTCCAGATCATCCAGATCGTCCAGCCGCGCGCCGAGTTCAATTCCCGCCTGGTAGACAATCTCAACATGCCGGTCGAGTCTGTTTACATCGGCGAGTTGGATAGGAACATCTTACAGGAGGGTGGATTCGAGAGCTTCCCATTTGCAATGCCTCGATGGTTCCGTAGTCCCGGCGAGACTGAGGGTAGGGGTATTGGGACTGAGATTCTTCCCCAGGTTCGCAAGCTCAATCAAATGGAGGCCGACAAGACGCAAGCCGGGAATAGGTGGGTGGAGCCTCCATTGGAAGTCCTGGAATCATTTGATGGTAATGTGAACCTCTCACCAAGGGCTCAGAACTTCGTCATGGAAGCGAATTCAATCAAGGCGATCGACCTTGGCGCAAAGGGTTCGTATCCCATCGCCCGCGAAGAACTCGCCGAGCAACGAACACTGATTCAAGAGGCATACTTCAAGTCTGCTTTCTCGCCGCTTGGAGGTCTCACAGGGGACCGTCGCACAACCGAAGAGATCAGGGGACGGCTGACGGAAGCCTTGAAGAAACTCAGCAATCCTTTGGGTAGGCTGTTCTCAGAACTGTTGGACCCGCTGATCCAGAGAAGCGTGTTCTTGCTGATAACAAATCGCATAGTCCGACAGCCACCGCCGCAACTGACTACAGTCAAGATCGAGTACACCGGACGGTTGGCTCTGGCCCTGAGAGATCAGCATGTCATCGCAGCCGATACTTGGTTGGGCTTCCTCGAGCGAATGGAAGTGATGGCCCCTGGCGTAAGCGACAATGCTGAGTTCGATCAGATGGCAAGGGACGTGGGCCGCTTCTTAGGTGTCAAGGGTACTCACATCAGGCCGGTCGGCCCGCGTGACTCGATGCGGACTGAGAGGGCACGCCTGGAAGAAGAGGCCATTGCCCTTGAGAAGGCCCAGGTCTTGGCGCAGGGTTACGGTCAGACGGTCAAGAAGCCAGAAGAGGGCAGCGCCGCTCAAGAGCTACAGGAGGTCGCATGATAAACACATTATGGCATTGGCTTGAATATAGACTGCGATGTCGATTGGGATTCCATTCATGGTGTTATGGCGGATACAAAGTAAACTGTTCGGATGGAAGTTACGGCATTATTGGGTACAGGGTATGTATTTTGTGCGTTCCTTATGTGAGACAACGATGGCTTCAGGGCTGGGAAGGGAAAGGGAAAGCAAGATGGATAGTGCTAAGTGACAAAGACTTTAGTGGAGGTCGCGGGATAGCATGATAAACCCGACCGAAGCACTGTACGCCTTTTGGGATTGGATGTGCCAAGACCCACAGAAAGAGTTCGTGGGCGGCGGCCATCACGGGGCTCATCTTCGCGGGCAGTTGGCGAATTTCTGCGAGGCGAACGATCTGCCGGTATTGGAAGATGGTTGGATGGACGAAGTGAAATATCCACAGAGAAGCGATCGAAAAGTGGCGAAGGATTTCCGGCATGTTCAGACCTAAGAGTAAGAGCCTCATCATAGATTACCAGACAACGTTCGGTAGCAAGGCGGGCAAGGCTGTACTCGCCGATCTCACGAAGAGGGCTCCGCTGTTCGGTGGTATTGATATCAAGGCTGGTGTGGACGTCAACAAGCTTCTTGTGATGCAGGGTCGATCTGATGTGGTCCTGTATATCTACAAGATGCTCAAGAAGAACCCGTATTCAGAAAGAGAAGAACTGGCAACCAATCAAGGAGAGTAAGACAATGGTAGAACGAAGACAATTATTGAAAGCGGCAATCGCCAGCCCTCTTGTTGCTGTCGGTTTGTCCGCAGCAGAAACAGAAAAGCAGAAGCCTCCTGTTGAGCCGATGTTTACTTGTCAGAAGGTGAGTTGTTCTTTCCCGAGCAAAGTAGTCAGTATGATGACTTTCCGGGATCGCTTGTTTGTGGCAACGGAATACGATGGTGTATACGAGATAACAGGAGAGTAAGACATGCTAAGAGAACTGATGCAAAGAAGTTTGTGGCCCGTGAGTCCCTGTGCAAGATTTGAAGGCGACGACGGTGGTGATGGCGGAGACGGCGGCGGTGGTGGGGAAGTCGCCCTGGTCGATCACGAGGGCAATCTCACGGAGAATTGGAAAGACCACCTCGACGAAGATATTCGTGGCGAGGAATGTCTCAAGTTGGTCACGAACTTCAAGGAGTTCGGAAAGCAGTTCGTCCACGCCCAGCGAATGACGGGTAAGGACAAAGTCGCCCTGCCCGGCGAGAATGCTTCTGATGACGAACTCGCAGTCTTCTACGACCAGGCTGGCAGGCCCAAGACGGTTGACGACTACGCCTACACCCGCCCCGAAGGTGTGCCCGAGGGCAAGCGGTCTGATGAGTATATGAAAGAGAGACGCAAGGACGCGCACGAGAACGGCTTGACGCAGCGACAGTTCGCAAGGCAGATGAAGTTGAGGGATACCCGCCTGGTCGATACTCTTGCCAATGCTGATGAAAAAGCCTTGCAAGATACACGGGACACCGAAACAAAACTCAAAGAAGATTTCGGCATGGCCTACGACGAGCGCATCCACGCAGCGGATGTCTTTGTCAACACCTTCACGCGAGAAGGCGAGCATCGGGAAGCCTACATCAAGGAGTTCGGGCGTAATCCAATGCTGATTAAGATATTCGCCGAAGCCGGGGCCAAGCTGATCGAGTCTGATGTGATGATTGCCGACCTCACTCAGCAAGCTCCGAAAGAGGCACAGGCAGTATTGGACGAACTCAAAGCCACGGACGAATACAGGAAGTATGAGCGCGGCGAGCTACATGGAGCCGCCCACGAGACTATGACACGAAAGGTAACAAACCTATTCAGTATAATCCATCCTCCCCAAAAGGTAGGGTAGCCGATAGCCGAGTAAGGCAAGGTGCTGCGGTCAGAGGCGCCAAGTGTTTACAAGGTCAGTAGTCTAGCAGACTCAAAATGTAAGTGAAGATCCACTACGTTGTGGGCAGTCTCACTGAATAAGACGTATTTATTTAGGAGACTGTTTCATGGCTGATTCTACAGTAGACGTTGCCCGTACCCTACAGTACGGCACAATGATTCAATCCCTCTCTCAGCAACAGAAATCTCGCTTTGTGTCCCGTGTTCGTAATGAAACGATCATAGGCGCAAAGGCGAAATCGTTCGACTTGCTCGGTGAGGCGGAGAGTCAGGAATCAACTGTCAGACATGGCGACACCCCTCTAAATGAGATTGAGCATACCAGACGTTGGGTAAGCAAAACCGATGAGGATAGCGGTATCCTTCTCGACAAGCAAGACGAATGGAATATGATAATCGATCCCAAGAACAAGTACGCTCTGCATCAGGCGATGCAACTTGGTCGGAAACAAGACGACAAGATCATCGCAGCCGCCTTGGGCGCCGCCTTCACAGGCGAGACCATCGGCTCGGCTAACGTACTGTTCAAGGACGATTCTATTTCGATCAACGGCGACGGAGCCGCGACGAGTCTCGGTACTCTTGCAACTCCGCAAACCGAGGTCGATATCTCAATCGCAAAGCTGCTTCTGATGATGCAGATATTCAATGAGGAAGATGTGGAGCCTTCGATACGCAAGTATTGGGCGATCACTCCGAAAGACATTGCAGACCTGTTGAATATCACGGAAATCAAGAGTCACGATTTTGCCACACTGAAGAACCTTCAGAACGGCAGCGTCGAGCTTTACGCGGGGTTCAACTTCTTCTGGATTAACCGACTCACCAAGGACACCACGGATCAGACGTGCAATCGCACGATTGCGTGGGCTGAGGATGGGATTATTTTTGGTCAGTCCAAGGCGATCACCTCACGTATCAGTGAGCTTCCGACGAAGAAGTATTCCTGGCAGGTGTATTCCGTCATCAGTTGTGGCGCTGTTCGCTTCGAAGGCGCCAAAGTTCACGAATGTCTTAACAAGGTAGCTTAACATCAACGGTGTCTGAAAAGACACAAGGAGAAATAGAATGCCAGATGCACCGAGTATTCTAACCCCGCCCGTTTGGGGCAAGGGACTACTCTTCGGGGATGTCGAGCAACCTTTACAAGGCATTTTC
>SDBT01019769.1_pt1 | contig 10549 bp, 5 predicted proteins | sample 2277101 | NCBI WGS metagenome assembly SDBT01 (sample SAMN10404973, study PRJNA504765) | marine sediment metagenome | isolation source: marine sediment core GS10_PC15, 103 cmbsf | place: Arctic Ocean: Southern Knipovich Ridge | collected 2010
GCGTCGGGCAGCTGCCGCCAGGTTGAGAGCATCTCCGGAGGATATTGACCCCAGCCGAACACCTTATGTTGCTGCAGGGATTTGCCGTAAACACCTGCTTCGGAGTTTGTGAAATCCCTAACGAGGCTTCGGATGTCGTTCAGGCTAGCCTGACTGACCGGGAGGTATACCAGTCGGCCCGAGCCTATCTCTCGGCGAACCGCTTCATCCGGTGGACTGGTCAAATCAGTATTCAGTAGCCGGGCGAAGAGAGGAGTTTCCTTTGCTCGTCCGTGCCGGTCTCTTACCCCGCTGGCACCGATGACGACAACCCCTCCGCCGTTTTCAAGGAACGCTTCAATGACTGCCTCGGTGTCCATACTGAGCAGGGGTAAATGGGGGACGACCAACACCTCATATTTCCCCAGCAGGTCCTTGGAGAGGTCCTTTTCGGTAAGCATGGTATGGCTGACACCGGCATCACTCAAAGCCCGGGAAGCGGAATACATCAGGGCATATTCACCGTGGTACACCTGGTTCAGGGAGGTGAGAACAGCCACGTTGGTGTACATCTTCGCCCCAGACATAGCTTGCTCATTGGCCTCAATCAACGTATAGATGTCCCTAATGGCATCGCGCACATATTGGGAGTGACTCCCGGTGAGTCGTCGCATACTGGCATGATTCGCTGCAGCCTCAGCAGTTACGAGTCTGACGATGTTATACAGGGCTGATTCCTTGGGAACTGGATTGGGCGACTCAGGATAAAGGGGATAAACCAGGATGGGGCCTTCCCCATGTGCGGCAACCATGTGTTTATAAAGGGGTGAATTGCTGATTCTGGTTCCTTCCCGATAGCCCGGAATCGTCAGTTGTGCTTGTTCCGAGCTTTCCGTGGAAGGCACGATTTCTGAGTAGAGAATGACATCGACATCGCCGATCATCTCGATATCGGAACCGTTGAGGGCGGCGAAACCGAAGCCTCCTGCCCCGAAGAGATTACCAGAGACAATAAAGTTCGGATTAAATTTGCGCCCCTCTTCCAGCAGGTGGCGATGTAGGTCCACCTGGCTCTTCGAGGCGAACTTCTTCCACTCCGACCAGAGAGGATCAGAGGAACTGGTTGGAAGAACTAAGTCCGCCACTCGAGTCATATCGTAACGGTCTTGCAGGTACTCTGTTGGATAGTCACTCTGGATGTGCTCACGGAATCCCGCATCACAGTATTTGCAATAACACCCCTCGCCTTCCGTGTGGTCCAGGTAGAAGCCGTCAATGCCCATATCACCGAGCATCTTCACCATTCCCTTGAGGTACTGGCGGGTGTAAGGATTATTGGCGCAGGTGAATTTTTCAAAGTCCAGGGGACCGCCCGATGGATTTACCCAGGTGTAACCGCCCAGGCTCCCGTCGGCGCGGACTTCAATCCATTCCTTGGGAGTCTCAGGCGGCTTGGGGCCAAAATAATCTCCGTACTCATCCCAGCGTCCACTGTTATAAACCTTCAGGATGCCAAGGGAATCCACATCGGCGTGTGTATGGCTGTTGAAGGTTTTGCTGATATAGGCGATGACGGTAATACCACTATCGTGAGCCTCAGCTGTCAGGCTTTTCAATTCAGCAATGCGCCCTTCAAATGCTTCCCGAGTCTCAAATTGGGTCCAGGGCTGACCGGCACCGAAGGACATGGGATAGATGATATCGAAGGTGGCATGGTGGTTTTCCAGGAGGTCGATGTCCGTGGTGCTCAGGACTCTCAGGTGGGGGTAATCGATATTCGGTTTGAACCGGGCTGCTGGCTGGCATCCGACCATGAGTAGGCCGGCCAGGGTGAGCAGGGCGAAAGTTGTGGTACGTCTCATCTTCCCCTCGAAATCATTTTGATAACAGTAACGCGCAACGGAAGTCTACGGCCACACGAAGCGCCGCATCCTTGACAGAATCCGTCCTGGCACGACCAAGGCAGCAAACAGACTTCACTACCTCATCAGCAGTAGTCTATCCGAACAGTATATGAAAAGCGATCCCGGTGTTCCGGAATAGGCTCACCGGATGGTTGTCTACCGACACTCTATCGGAAAGAGAACCCCACCGATATCTTCTGGACGGCGTCCCAATATTGATGGTGGTTATAGGAGTAGTCGATCATCAAACCGGTGGGACCCATCTTTAATCTCAGGCCCAGGCCGAGGGTGAAACTCTCCTCGTCGGATATGAACTTGTAACCGAACCGGGCAGCCACCATCCGCCTGAACCAATATTCAAAGCCGAGATTGAATCTTTCGGGATAGTCGCGTGGGTGGAGGGCAGTCATAGTGGCGGTCAAGGAGTGGTCACCACCCTCCCGGAGCAGGGTAAGCACATCCATGGCAATACCGAGGCTGAAAGTCAATGGCATCGGAAAGATTTCCTTCCGGTGGCCCACCTCCCGGGAGAAGTTGCGCGCCGACATGGCGATGCGCAGGTCCTTGAAACCGGTAAAATAGAGCGTGCCGAAATCGAAGGCGGGTTCCCCCAGTTTATTCTCTACGTCACGCACTTCTTCTTCGGTGTATCCGGTTTTGCTTTTGCCCAGGTTCTGATACGCATATTTCAAGTGCAGGCCGTAGGCAAACTTGGTGGTAACCTGCCGGGCGTAGGCGATCCCTACAGCGAATTCAGCAGGCTCAATGTTTCCAATGACCTCATAACCGATTTCCGTATCGGCCACCCGGGTCCCGGTGATGGTCCCATAGTCCATACCGACATACGACACCCCGATGACGCCCAGATTTCCCAAGTTGGCCGAGAAAGCCAGGGCGTTATGGGTGATATCGGCCAGCCAGGGTGTATAGTTGACCATTAACTGCCAATTCGAGACCAGCGCGATGCCAGCCGGGTTCCAGAAAACCGCATTGGCATCGTCACCAGCACTGACATAAGCGTCACCCATCCCGGCAGCCCGGCTGCCGACAGGGATATCCAGGAACGCCATACCCACTTGGGCCAGTTTGCCGGACTTCTGCGCCTGTAAAACCGAGAGTCCTAACAAGAAGAAGAATACTAGTCTCGGCCAGGTAACTGCATACTTCACCGTGACCTCCTTTTCAGCTTGTAATCTCCAGAAACCATCATCGAATGACGACAAATTTGCCGCTAGTCCTATTGATGGGAGTTCCGTCCCATAGTTTGGCATCATCGATCCTGAACAGATAGACGCCACTGGCAATGTACTGATTGAACGCGGTGACTAGGTCCCAAGCCTCGTCAGCCGATCCGTTGTCATGATAAATCGTCTTGATCAAGTTCCCGGAGACGGTATAGATCCGAATGGTGCAGATTGGCGGTAGATTCACGAACAGAATCTTATCCGGTTCACCGGGGAAATTGAGGAACGCTGCTTCCCGGTCGTAAGGATTGGGCACCACCAGGACTTCCTTGGTCGTAGATTCGCCGGATTTGAAGGGGTGAGCCGCCACGCCGGTGCGATTCAGGAACTTGGAACTTTCCATAGACTGGCCGGGGTACAATCCATCGGTATTCTGGTTGCCGTCGTCAAAAGCGGTAACGTAGTAGTAATAAGCTACCCCACGGACAACATCAGTGTCGACAAACGAGGTGGGAGTACCTTCGTAGATCTGCGTATAGGTGGTGTCTCGCTTTCCAATGGCTCGGTACACCCGATAGCCCGCAAAGTCGAGCTGATCCGTAATCGGATCAGGATCATTGCTGACATCGCGCCACTCGAGCAGAATCTCATCGGGCCCGGAGGTTACTGTCAAGTCAGGTGACGGTGGCGCCGCCGGGACCTGGAGGTCATGCTCGAAAGCCCAGGCCGCTTTGTCCAGGGTGGCGATCAGGGAATCCTTGCCTCCCGCCAACAGGTCGTTTTTCTGTACATCCGTGAGTTCTCCCGCCAGCCACTGGGCGCCGTAAGCCTTGCATTGTTCAACGGACAGACCGCCAGCACCCAACGCATAGGAAATCTGGACTGATTCTCCCTTTTCGAAGTGATACTTCTTGGTGGCCTGTATAGCAATGGGTGCCGGTAGGATTTCCTCGTTGCTCTTGAAGGTTCCGGCGCTCACGACATCGATCGACCACGCCTCGTCATCCCACCACCAGTCTTCCATGCTGTGCACGGCAATGGTCTGGGGATTCGACCTATCATCGGTAACATCACCGGGGGCATTATCCACGTGCAGAAAGGCGTAACCGACGTATTGCGGCGAGAGGAATTCGCCTGTGTTGGGATGCGGATCGCCCGTGTCATCCCCCGGATATTCGGGACTGTCCCCATCCCAGGTATAGGAAATGGCTAGTTCACTCCGGGTCGTGCTATACGCCGAGGGTACCACTGTATGAGTGGAGTGATCATCCTGCTCATACCACCCGCCAAAATAGCCGTACATGTCCAGAGTCCGAGCCCCATACTCACATGGTTGGAAACCGTAGAGGATGGCGAGCCAGGCATCCAACGGATTATCCGGCATGAACTGGGTGGGATCTGTTCCTTTCTGCTGGGTGTACTCAAAGACGACATCAAAGATGACGTAGTCATCGTGGTTCTGATTCACGAAGGAGTAACTTCGCTGGGTAATCTTGACACCCGGATATCCCTGCTCCGATTCGGCATTCATGATGTATTCGATTTCGATCATCTCATCAGCCGGCAGGTTTGAATCGTGGGTGTCTTCGAAGTAGGGCGTCAGTACCACGCCGTCCACCGTGACGGTCGGCGGAACGTACCGGACAGATTTTTCTATGGAGATCGGGACGTTGTTGTTTTCCTGGGTGATGCCGGGCCAGAAGCCATAGGTAGCCCAACTTGTATCTCCATCGGTGATATAGAGGATAACATCTTCGGATGTGGCCATATCGACGGAATACCAGACCAGATTATTGCGTTCATACCAGCCGGCGGGCCAGGTCATCGATTGGGGCGGAGTGGCCCACTCATATGAGAAGTAGCCGCCACCGATGATCTGAAGGTGCATGTCCCCGGCGTTATGATATTTGACCTGGGCATGCAGGCCGCCCACCAGGCCAAACGCCACGATAGAGAGAAGAAGAGTCCTGAGAGTACGATGACCTGCTTGCGTGTCTTTCATAACATACTCCTGAGCAAACCTATTATTGATGCCTGCATTATTAACGTCCCATGCCTTCTATAGGAAGAAACTTAGGACACTACTTTTACAGCCATTAATAGTTAGAAATCAAAAGATAAATTTCAAGCCCATCTTGATCACTCGCGGATTCAAAAAATGCCTGAAATCCATCCAACCCAATTGGATATATTCTTTCTCACCATCACGAGGATAATCGCCATACCGATCACCGTCCCTCAATGAGTACATATAGGCCAGGAACTCGGAGCTATCCCAGAAATGATTCGTATTGAGTTCTTTCCGGTTGAACAGATTGCGGACCTCAATGTAGAAGGAGGGTTGGAGGGTGCCCACGGAGAACCGTTTGACGAACCTGAGGTTGGTGTTGGCATGATCCGTATTCCGGATATCGTTGATCACACCGGGCTTGTTCTCAGGATTCCAGGTCCAGCGCCCCCCCGACTCCCATTCGTGAATGAAAATGAGAAAGACATTGCCGAAGAGCGGCCCCCAATCAGGGGGAGTGTGCAAATCCAGCAGGAGATTGTAACGGGGCCGGGCGTAGGGCTTGGACTGGGTGGGGAATCGCCGTTCATACTGCTGGAGGTTGGGATTCTCATAGATGTTACTGCGACCGATCGACCCACTGCTGAGCACCATGTAATCGATATTCAGCCAACCAGTGAAGAAGCGCCCATGCTGCTTTTGAAGCCAGACTTCGATCCCGCGGTAATCCGCATAGCCATCGTTCTTATAAGTGGTATAGAGCACACTCTCATCGTAGTCATGAACGGTCATGGAGCGCAGCTCATCGGTGACGTTCTTGTAGTACCCGGCTATGTGGAGCAGGAGAAGGTCGGCAATATTCTGCTCAAAGCCGACCTCATAGGCCACAGTCCGGGGGAATGTAAGATGGGGATTCCCGTAGGTCATAAAGGTCCGGGCGTTGTTGGAATAGGCCCGATACAGGATGTGCGGTGGCTGGACCTGATAGAAGTGTCCGTAGTTGAAGTAGACCTTGCTGGCGGCGGTGACTGGATGGGAAATCCCCAGCCGGGGCGCTAGCTTCCACTCCAATTCGGCCGGAATATGTTCCGGTGCACCTTTGGCAGGGTCATAGTTGGATGCTGCCAGCTCCTCATTGAAGGGATCATCAAAGTCGATCCAGTCTGTCCGCGGATCAAAGAGATCGAGCCGGAGCCCCAGGTTGGCGATCATGCCTTCGAATTCCAGTTTGTCCTGGATATAGACCGCACCGGTGATGGAGGTCTTGTCGTATTTGATCCGTTGGGGTGAATCGTAGAGGTAAAAGGCCGGCGATACGCTCGCCCGATATTCGTGATAGCTATCCGTGTCGATGATAAAGCCGGTCTTGATCTGATTGTATTTGTTCACTTGGCTGGTTAAGTCGAACTTCACATTGAATCCCTCATACCAGGAGCTATCCCGGGTGGCCGTTCCAACGGACATTGCGAACATGCCGGGCTGATCTGAGGGGACTTCCGGATGCTTCTCCCACGCCGCCGGGGTCTCGTCGTATTCTCGATCACCAATCTGCTCGATGAGATCGTAACTGCGCTGACGCATGGGCCAGGCATAGTCCTGAAACCTGGAATAGTCCACATACAGATCATAATAAGTATTGGAACTTAACATTTGTGTCAGTTTGAAGTTAAAAAAATGCCGGATGTTATCAGCCAGCGCCGTCTCGCCCTCATTAAACAGGTTCCAGGCCTGGTCATCAGCGGCTTCCAGGCTCCTGATCAGGCCGTTGGAGAGCCATCCGCCCTTCACGGCCTCTTCCTGGCCGCCCAAGTACCGCAGTGACAGCTTGGTCTGCGAACTGAGGGGATAGGTCAGCTTGATCTGGCCAGTCATGTTCTGGTAATCATCCCGTGCCAGGGGGAAAAGGAGCCAACTCTTTTCCCACCAGAGGGAAGTGAAGAACCTGAGTTTGCCGAACAGCGGTCCGCTCAGGCTGAAATCAAGGGTATGATCAGGTTTGTCCCCATAGTCGTAGCCCCGGTGCCTCCACTTCCACAGTTCCAGCGCCTCCTGAGGGGTCATATCGTTGTCCAGATTATCGTCAACTAGAGTGCGTCGTGAGAATTCATTCCAGCCCATGAAGTATCGTCCGATGGGAGAGGTCTCCTTGCTCCAGCCCTCGAATACGTACTCACCGTAGGCAAACGTCTGGTACAGGTTGCTCTCAGGGTCAAAAGCACCGGGTCCGAAATGTCTCTTGCGCGGCAGTTGGTAGCCATAGTCGACGGAGCCGTGAAACCTATCAGAGCCTTCTTTTGTCACGATGTTGATCAGACCGGAGCGGATATTGCCGTATTCGGCGTTAAAGCCTCCCGTGAGCACCTGGATCTCCTGAATGGAGCTGCGGCTCAGACCGATATATGGTACCTGTACCCGATCGTCCACCAAGGATACCCCATCCATGGTAAAGCCCACTTCGCTCACATCACCCCCCCGGATGACAAAGCCGATGGCATCCGAATCATCCTGCAGACGGACCCCCGGCTGAAGGCCGATCACTTCCTCCGTCCGGAGCACGGGCGCCTCCGTGACCTCCTCCGCCGCAATGATTCGTTGGCTCGCTGACACATCGGCGGGGATGATCTCACGCTCACCGACTACTGTGATTCCTGCCATCTCAATCGGTGTGCTCTCCAGCTCAAAATTGACCGTGGTTGTCCGGTCGATGTGGATTCGAATACCGGTCTTCGTTTGAGCGATATATCCAACCATCGATGCCTCGACGGCATAGATGCCAAGGGGTATATTGATGATGAAGTAATCGCCCTCAGAATCGGCGGCAGCACCCATTTCTGTGCCGACCATCACGACGTTCACGCCCGGCAGGGGCTCCCCGGTTTCCGCGTCCACGACCCTGCCGGCAATTTTTCCGGTGGTCCCGGCGTTTGCCCGCTCGATCAGCCCGACAAACGCGATGAGAAGCACAACCAAAATAGCCATCCACGTTTGATCTCGCCGGAACATGTTATCTCCTTATGTTTGGAGCGCCCTCAGATGGGGCATCCGCACCTTTGTAAATATCTCCCTAGCTCGAACCGGAAGTGTATTAAGGTGCCGGATCGATGCCGATATAAACTTTAAAAACCGCACCTCCACCGTAGCTTGCCACATAGACGAATCCATTCCCGATAGCTAAGTGCCTATTGTTATCCGCAGGCAGTTCCAGTAACACCTCAGCAGTACCATCTGGCATTATCCTGGTCAAATTCTGGTTGCCTCCCCACCCCTTACAGACGACATATATGTTTCCTTCCACATCGATTTCCATGCCAAGTGGATCGTCGATATACTCTCCGTCGGGATCTTCAAAAACCAATTCAATCTCACCTAGACCAGTTCCGGTGATGGGCGCTTTTTCGATACTGACATTGTCGCTGTTTGACCAATAGAGATATCCGTCAAACACCCTCACACTTAGTGGATCTTCGACTACATCGGCACCCACGAGGGTTGTGATTACGGTATCCTGACCTACTACCGTGACACGATGAATACCAGCCCAACGGCCACCAACATACATGTTTCCATTGGCATCGAAGTCCAGGTCAAATGGCGAAAGATCCTCATTGTCAGAAAAAAGTACAGCATCGCCACCACCTGGTGGGACTACCCAGATCTCACTTCCCCAGTCACCTCCTATACAAATATACAGGTTGCCAGCTCCATCAAAAACAATATCGCCATTTCCTCCCCATTCAGTATATACCTCCGTATCTCCACCGTCCACGGGAACTTTATAGACAGTCCAGTCGTCTGAATCATTCACATAGAGGTTCCCTTCACTGTCGATCGCCACACCCCTTGGGCCGGAGAACTCCAAAATCCAAGGTAGTACAACTACCATAAATTCATCGCTTAGATATTCACTATTTTGGACTGCTACTCGAACCGGAGTAGACTCGGGTTCCGAACCTCCTATGCCAGCGGGTGCGATCACTTCTAAAACTTGCTCCGAGGCTGAAGTCGGAATAGCCACTCTGTCACCAAATACGACCATATTTTTTTCAGGATCGGTATTGAAATTCTCTCCTGTTATGGTCATTAGTGATCCTTGCTCAATTAATTCAGGAGTGATACTCGTAATCTCTGGTGTTAATCCACTTGGAGGATAAGGATCAACAAACTCCGCCTCCTCCTCACATCCGATGACCAGCAAACTCAGTAGCAATACTAATGAGGTGTAGAACTGGAAAGACAAAGGGCGGGACATTGGCGTACCTCCTACCGGGGGAACCAGCATGAAAGCTTTCGAAAGTATCGCAACACGATTAAACTTTCATTGTGTTATATCTCTCTCATATTGATAAACGTGATAGTTAAGGTATTGATTTTTCATTTCATTGTCAAGTGTTTTTAGGAATGGCCCGTCCTGAGTGATGGACAATTCAGTACCTCCGTGGAGGGCTTTTTTAGCATAGTTCTCCCAGCGTGAAAGGCGAGTCTCGTCCTCCTGGCATAAAAGCTTTTCACGCAAGCCCTTCTGTCGGAAACGATTGCGCACAGCCTCATCGGTGGATAACTCAACGAAGCGATGTTTGGCGTCGTACAACGGTCGGAAAGCCAGCTCAGGTATGATGTGGGATTCGCATAGAGGCCTGGCTCGATGACACAGCGCGCATCGTTCCAGGTTGTTTGCTTCAGCTGGTTTGATTGATTTGTTCATCTATCTTGCTTTGCACCGCAGAGATCAGGATAAGTTCCCAGAAACACAACAGGTAGTGTAGTCGTGATAGCTGTGGGGGGTACCACTTGACCTAGTCGTGCAGCCGTTGCGTGACAGACTCATCGTAGATTTGCCGGAAGAGATTCTACAGCTGATAGTGGACATTGGTGATTGGTTCAAATACACTGGATATAATAACTTGATGGCTACCTGAGCATAAGGATGGAGAATCATCATGGAAGATCCAATTGAGAGCCTGCGTAGTTACTTATCTTCGATTCCACCCACCGAGAACCTCTCCTCCGAACAAGTAGATCACTTAATCCCGTTACTTCAAAAAAGTTGGTGGTACTTATCCGGTGCTGGGGAGGGCAAAATGGGTAAGGGCAAATTGGAACGGATTGAGAAGGTGAGCTGGGCACCGCCTAACCTGCGGTTCATTATTGAAAGACATGGCAGCACTGTGATGGGTTCATCAAGAGCTGAGCTGATACGATGGACAGTCGATGTGGATGAGGGAGTAGCATCATCTGAACCAGCGGGACATCGCCAACTGTACAAGATGGCCGGTCGTCTGAACTTACGCCCAGTGGCTGAGAAGATCGTGGATATCATTGCGCAAGGCAAAGATGATGAACGGCTTCGATGGTCACCAGATCGGAAACGAGTAACAATACTGTTGAGAAGGACATTAGAGCAGGCGGCCGCAGAGCAAGGTGTATCTTCTGGATACGCGAGAACAATTGAAGGGAGAACTAAAAGACTTAAAAAT
>SDBT01019770.1_pt1 | contig 10549 bp, 8 predicted proteins | sample 2277101 | NCBI WGS metagenome assembly SDBT01 (sample SAMN10404973, study PRJNA504765) | marine sediment metagenome | isolation source: marine sediment core GS10_PC15, 103 cmbsf | place: Arctic Ocean: Southern Knipovich Ridge | collected 2010
TCCGGTTCGGGAATCTTCTTCCCCCCGGCCATTACTATCGGAACCGGGCAGGAGGCGGTAACGGTCTGGAAATCTTCCGGGATGTAATATGTCTTGACGAATTGAGCGCCCAGCTCCGCGCACATTCTGCACGCCAGGCGGAAATACTTCGCATCCCTCGCCATATCCTTCCCGACAGCCGTCACCGCCATAGTCGGAATACCGTATCTCAGGCCCATGTCCACTAACCTGGTCATGTTGTGTATCGAACGAGTCTCATACTCGCCCCCGACGAAGACCTGAAGCGTCACTGCCGCCACATTCATACGAATGGCGTCTTCGATATCGACGGCGAGTTCTTCGTTGGACAGTTCCTTCAGTATGCTGGGTCCCCCGCTGCAGCGCATAACGATGGGCTTGGTCAGAGTCGGGGGAACGGTCGTGCGAAGGATACCTCTAGTCAGCATTAGTGCGTCGGCATGGGGCATTAATGGGACGATATTCAGGTCGATTCGCTCAAGCCCGGTTGTCGGACCCTGGAAGTAGCCATGATCGATCGCCAGCATCACCGTTCGCCCGGAATCGCTGTTGAATATCCGCGCCAGACGATTCTTCATTCCCCAGTCAAGGTTCCCGGCGCCCTTGAGAAAGAAACCGGGCGTCTCCATTGGAACATCTTCGTAATACTTCTTTGTCGTTTTGCTGGTATCCGCTTCCGGCACGATTCAGTCCTTTCCGAGAATGAGTTGGTGGGGCGTCGGGGCGTGCGCCGCACGGATCGGATGCCCTGAAGAGCTATCCGCCCAATAGCGATTGGACCCTGCACGCGAACCGTCGATTTAATCTATATCCTGAGGTGACCATAGTCAATGACTGGGCAACCGGATAAGGAATCCCCTGTCCTGAAACACTGGGTACTGCAGCTAGTAAGTACAACCACTCCCGCGACCCCGCGTACCATCAAGCGGTGTAAGAGAGGCAGGGTTTCTTAACTCCCTGCCTATCACTCACCTCCCTAACAGTGGGCGAGGAGATTCGAACCGCCGCCGTCCAGCTTGGGAACTGGGAGGACATGGTTCGTAACACTTAGTATAATCAAGTCGTATGGCTTCGGCGAGCCCCGCTTGCAGCCCTCCTTGCACCTCTGGTCTGTAATCAGAATTCAGGCATAACGGCTTGACGTAAGTGTTTTGCGGGCTTCGTAAGCATTTTTCGCGCGATTAGACGCAACAGGCACTTTTGGTAGCTTTGTAAACATTTTTCTTGCGTATGGCCGATATGTAATCAATAATCTCATCCTGTAAGCGTTTCTGTAGGAGATGACCATGGCTGACGGCAATCCAGACAGCTCAGGCGGGCCTCGAGCAGCGGGCTATTCTGCTCTGGTCGCGAAGTACGACCTCGATGTCATCCCGAACTGGCACGAGTCCTTCGTAGCGACCAGCGGGACGCGCCGGATTGAGTCAACCGGAAAGATCGTACACGAAACTTACCCGATAACGTACTGGCCGGGCGACTCGCTTGGCGACCACCTGGAGTTCGCCCTCAAGTACGACGGCACCAACTTGGCAATCCTCGCGAGTATTTTCCGCGTGTTCGATCCCGACGGATTCACGGCCTACGTCAAGTCCAAGCCAACCGGAAAGTACGCCCGACGGCTGTGGTATCTATACGAACTGCTCACTGGTGAGCGCCTACCGCTGAACGATCTCAAGCGTGGCAGCTATGTCGACCTGCTTGACTCAGAGAAGTACTACACGGCCAGTACGGCTCCGGAGCCCGTCACCTATGAAGGTGAACCTGTCACCTGCGAGGGGGAACCTGTCACGTGTGGGTCGTCGGTTCTCCGAATTCGTCGGCAACGAATCAATGACAACCTTCTTGGCGATGGGCGATTCTGCCCGATGATCCGACGCACCGAAAGGATCCAACGCTTCATGGAAACCGGCCTGAAGGAGCGATGTCAGCAGGTCGTGGCCGAGTATCCGAAGGAACTGCTCAAGCGGGCGCTGAGCTACCTGTACACCAAGGAGACGAAGTCGTCCTTCGAGATTGAGCACATCAAACCCAGCGCGAACCGCACGGAACGGTTCATCGCCCTGCTGCAACTGGCTGAACGGGAAGATTTCTGCGAGAAGGTGCGGCTGATCGAGCTGCAGAACCGGATTGTCGATCCAAGGTTTGCGGAAGACTACTATCGAAAGAAGCAGAACTACGTCGGCCAAACGGTTGCCTGGGAGCAGGAGCGCGTCCACTTCGCGTGCCCCAAGCCCGAGGACGTACCCGACCTGATGGCAGGCCTGATCGCCGCACACCAACGCATGGACACCAATTGGGTGCACCCCGTCCTCCACGCTGCCTCCGTGGCGTACGGATTCGTGTTCCTGCACCCGTTCGACGACGGTAACGGGCGAATTCATCGCTTCCTGATCCACAACATCCTCGCCCGTCGCGGCTTTACCCCGGAGGGGCTCATGTTCCCCGTCTCGGCTGCGATGCTCAAGAACCCCGGGGAGTACGACGCCTCGCTGGAGGCGTTCTCCAAGCCGCTGATGCCGCTCGTGGAGTACACCTTGGATGACGAAGGCCAGATGACCGTCCAGAACGACACGGCCGTCTGGTATCGCTATATCGACATGACGGTTCAGGCGGAGGCCCTGTTCGCCTTCATCGAGAAGACCATCGATACCGAGTTGGTCGAGGAGCTGAGCTTCCTGGCCAACTACGACCGCACCAAGGCCGCCATCCAGGGGATCGTGGACATGCCGGATCGCCAGATCGATCTGTTCATCCACTTCTGCCTCCAGAACCACGGCCAGCTGTCGGTCGGGAAGCGCAGCAGCCATTTTGACTTCCTGACGGACGAGGAGGTCGGCCAGATGGAGCAAGCCGTCCAGGCGGCATACGGTGTGGGAGCAACCGAGTGACATGACCATTCCGTCGCCATCCAACTCGTTCGACCTGTAAGCGTTCGCCGGCAGATTGTTTCACTGAGACGAGATTCGCGTCTACTTCTGGCCCGGTGTCGGCGGGCGCAGTGAACGCGTTACGTTCGCCAAGTTATGTCACCGTGTCATTACTGATGGACGGGACTTCAGTAGGGACAACCGCGAAAGTCGTTGACGAACCCCCCGAGATGAAGAGATACTGACGTTCGACGCCCCAGGACGGTCCCCAGCGCACGCCATATGGGAAATGCCGCGTAATCGCCGTTTGTTCAGGAGTTTCTTAATGCAACTGGGCATAGGTTCGTTCACATACTGTTGGGCAGTTGGTGTGCCCGGAAGAATCCCACCTGGACCGATGACAGTAGTCTCTCTGGTAGAGAGAGCCCAAGATCTTGGCCTGGGCCTCGTCCAGCTTTGTGACAACCTTCAGCTTGAAAAACTTTCCGAGCAGGAGCTTCGTAAACTTAAGGAAAAGTCCGAGGATCTCGGAATCAAGATCGAAATCGGCGCCCGGGGAATAGAACCCGAGTACCTGTTGGGTCAACTTGAATTAGCCGTTCGCTTTAACTCACCCATTTTGAGGGTGGTGGTCGACTCAGCCGGACACGAGCCATCACCTGAAGAAGTAGTTCAACTTCTCGGGGCGATGGTTGGTGAGTTTGAAAAGGCTGGTGTAGTTATCGCTATTGAGAATCACGACCGGTTGACCGCGCCGGTGTTTGCTCAAATGATCGAAGAAATAGGCAGTTCGCACGTTGGCATCTGCCTCGATACGGTTAATTCCTTCGGCGCCCTGGAGGGTCCGGCTGTTGTTGCCGACGCATTAAGCCGGTATGTGGTTAATCTCCACATCAAGGATTTTGATATCCGACGGGCGGATTACTCTTTGGGTTTTGTGATAGAGGGGACCCCCGCCGGCCAAGGGCGCCTGGATATTCCCCAACTCCTCGAGAAGCTTGGCCGAACAGGGCGGGACTTTAACGCGATTCTCGAACTCTGGACACCGCCTGAAGATGATATCCAGGCCACTATTGCAAAGGAGGAAGCCTGGGCAACTCAGTCAATAGAGTATCTGCGACAGATTATCCCGGATTAGTTTACGGCTGATAGGTTTGACCGAAAGAGAGGCATTCACTTGAAGGTGACCGAATCTACCGTTAGAAAGTCAACAGCTTGAATTAGGAGAATAAAGATGGAAAAACAACTGTTCGCCTGCGCGAAGGACATGAAGCTGGTAGTCAACAAGACCAACGGGAGGCATTCAACGTTAATTCTGACGAAGGAAGATTCAGGGGCCGAGGGTTTTATCGTCGGGTGTCATAAGATGGATCCCGGGGGTGGAGCACCGTTACATACTCACGAGAAAGAATCCGAGGCTATGTTCTTCTATGAAGGAACGGGAATCGCGACAATTGACGGGAAGGAATATCAGATAATTCCCGATTCAGTCATGCTCGCGCCGCCGAATGTCGAACATCGGATTCAAAACACCGGCGACGGGCCTTTGAAGTTTGTCTTTGTCTATTGCCCGCCACTACCGGAACACATCAGCAGGGAAGAATACTTCAAACGGGCAAAGGATAAGATCGATCCTGAGCCCTCCTGATGAAATCCCGCACGAGGTGCGCGAATGGATATTGAATTGTCCCAAATTACCGAAACAGACCTGGAAGTCCTGTCCGGGGGGGGTAACACGCTGCTTTATGACTACCTGATGACCCAGGTAACCAATCAGTACCAGGAACGATTAAAGGATTTTAAAGCTTCACTGCAATCGCCTGACAAATTAATCGCCCGACAAAACCGCCTGAAAGAAAGCCTTCAGGAATTGCTGGAACCGTTCCCGGAAAAAACACCCCTTAACGCGAGGGTGACCGGTATCATCGAGTGCGACGGTTATCGGATTGAAAAGGTGTATTTCGAGAGCTTTCCGAACCACCATGTCACCGCCAATCTTTATATCCCCACCACCGGAGGTGGACCCTATCCGGGGGTAATGATACCGTGCGGGCACACTGATAAAGGCAAGGCGTACGAGATGTATCAGACGATCTCGGTGCTGATGGCGCTGAACGGGTTGGTGGCGCTGTGTTACGATCCAATCTGTCAGGGCGAGCGGATTCAGCTTCCAGATTCCCCCCGCTACGGCACAACAACACACACGCTGTTGAACGTAGGGGCGGTTTTGGTCGGTAGAACTGTGGGGTGGTACGAGATGTGGAACGGTATCCGTGCAATTGACTATGTCCTGTCCCGCCCGGAAGTCGATGGCGCCAAACCGGTAGGAATGACAGGTACAAGCGGAGGTGGAACGCGAACAACTTTTTTGATGGTGTTTGACGATCGCGTCGGGCCTGCGGCGATTTCCAGTTACATTCAAACGAGGGAACGAAAATTCCAGAGACGCTCATTTGTCGGTAACGACGGGTGTCAGCAGTTTCCCTCTGAAGGCGCTTATCAGATCGACCACGCCGATTACATCATCGCCCGAGCGCCGAAGCCGACGATTGTCCTGGCCGCAACGCAGGACCATCACGATATAAAGGCAACTCGTTTCGCCGCATCCGAGGCAAAGCAAGTGTACGAGGCGCTCGGGAAAGCGGAATACTTTGAGTTTTTCGAAAGCGATACGCCGCACGGTTTCACAGTATCCCATCGAGAAGCTGCTGTCAGGTGGATGCGAAAATGGCTGCTTGATGATGACAGTCCCGTTGTGGAGCCGGATATCGAATTGCAGACGGAACATGCTCTTTGGGTTACTCACGAGGGACAGGTTCTAAAGAGCTTCAAGGATGAACGGACTGTCTCGGAAATGAATCTCGAACGGGCCAAAGAACTCGCAAAGGCTCGTAAGCATTTCCGGGAGACCCACAGCACCGATCAATGCCTGCAAAAGATTAAAAACCTGATCGGTCTGGCGAATAGTCTGCCCAAGGTAACTCAGAAGAATATCGGGACGATCCAGCTTGAGGGTTTAATCGTTGAGAAGCTGATCATTGAGTGTGAAAATCAGATGCCTGTTGCGGCGCTGGTTTTCATTCCCTCCGGTATTACTGAGCCCGCACCTGCAACTTTATATGTGGACGGAAACGGTAAAACCGGCGGTGCGAATGGATCGGGCGTTCTGGAAAAGCTGATCCGGCAAGGTCGAATAGTTTTGAGTATCGATGCTCGTGGTTTTGGTGAAACAACCGATGACCAAAGCAAAGTTCCGGAGAAATTCTGCAACACCGAGTACAGGACAGCGTTGATAGCGATGCATATCGGCCGGCCGCTTCCTGGTCAACGCGTAAGAGATATTCTTACCGCCCTGGATGTGCTTGTTAGTAGGAACAATGTTGACGCAAGTCGGATTGATCTTGTTGCGGTCGGACGTACCGGGCCGGTGGCGCTTCACGCAGCGGCAATCGACAATCGTTTCACTTCCGTAGCGTTGCACGACTCGATTCATTCCTGGGTAGATGACGTGCTTGCAAAACCCCTTCAGCACGACCTGATAGGACATGTTGTCCCCTCCGGGTTGATATGGTATGACCTGGAAGACCTTCTGCGGATTATTGGACCGGAACATGTCCGTATACACTAGGGGACCGGTAGGTAGGTTTCCCCCCCCGCAGCGAATTACTGCTTTGGAGAATTGAACAATCGGACGCATGGATCCTCATACGATTCTCACCGAAACTGATACGGATAGAAAAGCGGCGATGATGCAATACCTCGCCCAGAAGTTCCGGATTGATGTTTTCGACGTTCTGCACGACAAAGGTACGGGACACTGGGGTGGTGCTTCCTCAGCTGCGGAGTTATTGGTAACCCTGTATTTCCATATCATGAAGCTTCATCCCGATACCCCGAATTGGTCGGACAGGGACCGCTTTGTCTTAAGCAAAGGCCATGCCTCATGCATGCTTTACACGGTCCTTGCAAACAGAGGATTCTTCCCGATAGAGCAGTTGAGTACCTTTCGGGACCTTGACAGTGAATTGCAGGGGCATCCATGCATGAACACGACACCTGGAGTGGAAATGTCAACCGGTGCGCTGGGGCATGGTGTATCTGTGACTTTGGGGATGGCGATGGCGGCTGAATTGATGAATAAGGATTATTGGAGCTTCGTGATGGTTGGCGAGGGGTGCCTGAATGAAGGACAAACCTGGGAAGGAATAATGGCTGCGGCAAAATTCAAACCCAAACGCCTGGTGTTATTAATTGATTACAACCAGGTGCAACTCGATGGACCCAGCCCCCAGATCATGCCATTGGACCCTCTAAGAGAGAAACTCTGTGCTTTTAACTGGAATGTGGCGCCGAGAATCCATGATGGGCATGACGTTTCGGATATCCTCGATTCGTGGGAGTGGATCCGGAAACAGAAAGACTATCCCGTTGGGGTGATCTACAAAACCCATAAGGGCAAAGGCGTTTCGTTTATGGAAGACAACCATAAGTGGCACGGAGCGCAGATTGACGAAGAATCTTATTCCAAAGGACGCCCCGAACTGCTCGAGACATTAAAGGAACTGGAGGGGACGCTTTGAAAAAGGATTCTATCGCAATGCGAGAGTCCTTTGGAGAGTCCCTCGTGGACCTCGCCGATGAATTCGAAAACATGGTAGTGCTCGATGCCGATGTATCCAGCAGTACAAAGACCATCGAATTTGCCAAAGCTTACCCGGACCGTTTCTTTAACATCGGCGTCGCCGAAGCCAACATGGTGGACATCGCCGGTGGAATGGCAACTTGTGGGCTCAGGCCTGTAGTTAGTTCCTTCTCCATTTTTCTTGCCCTGAAATGCACAGACCAATTGCGGAATGTGGTCTGTTATAACAATCTTCCGGTGGTATTCGCCGGGGGTTACGCGGGGCTTTCAGATTCCTTCGATGGAGCGAGTCATCAATCCATTATTGATCTGGCGGTACTCCGAGCGCTACCGAATATGACGGTACTTGTTCCGGCTGATGCAATTGAAGTTTCCCAGGCTCTTGAACAGGGACTTTGTAATAACGGACCCACATATATCCGTCTATCCCGGAATCCGACCCCCGTGCTGTTTGATGGTAAACCACCCCTGCGGGTCGGGCACATTCGCAAAGTCAATGATGGTGGCGATATTACTATCGCCGTTTGTGGGGTCCCCGTTTTCATGGCGATCGAAGCGGTTGAACGATTATCCAAGAAAGGTGTTTCCGCGGACCTGCTGGTTATTTCCACGCTGAAACCAATGGACATCGAAACATTAACAGCTTCGGTATCGAAAACCCGTCGAGTCCTTACCGTTGAGGAACATAGTATCATTGGAGGTTTGGGAAGCGCAGTAGCTGAAGTTCTTGCGAAACACTGTCCGGCCAGAATGGATTTTGTAGGCATTGACGACCGTTTCGCCGAGTCAGGTCCTTATATGGAATTGATGGCGAAATACGGCATTTCAGTTGAGGCTATAGTTCAGAAAAGCTTGTCACTCTTGGACAAATAGAATGGGCGAGGTGGACAATGCCGGATTTTGAAAAAGCGAAAAACCTGCTGCGGGAATTCAAAGGGGATTCTTATTTGTTCGGGACTCCAGTACTTTCAAAAGTCGGTAATGCGGCCTCGAAGGCAGGCAAACGAGCCGTCCTTATTGCCGACCTATTTGACGGCAGCGGAGAGTTTATTCAGGAGATCAGGGATTCGGTGTCCGAATCTCAGGTGGATTTGGTCAGTGAAATTGAGGGAGCCAAACCCAACTGCCCCCTGGATGATTTGGCCCGTATCACTGATGAAGTCAAGTCCGCCGATCCGGATGTTATTATCAGTTTCGGTGGAGGTAGTACCATCGACTCGGCCAAAGCGGCGGAAGTCCTGCATACTTTAGGCCGAAGTATTGATGGTTATTTCGGGAACGGTCTTGTTACCGCAGAATTGCAGGACAAGAATCTGTCTTTGACCCCACACGTCGCTATCCAGGCCGCCGCAAGCTCCGCAGCCCATCTGACCAAATATGCAAATATCACCGATCTTTCAACCGGCCAGAAAAAACTGATTGTCGATGAAGCGATCATCCCTGAATTTCCCGTGTTCGATTACCGAACGACCTATGACTGCCCGAAGTGTCTTACCTCCGATGGCGGACTGGACGGAATCGCACATTGTCTCGAAGTCCTCTATGGCGCTGTGGGAAAGGACTGTTATCAAAAGGTTCAGGAAGTCGCCGACACCGGAATAGCACTTGCGGTCGAGTATCTGCCCAGGGTGATAAGCAATCTTTCCGACAAAGAGGCGCGCCACGCAATCTGCCTTGCCACCGACCTTGGCGGATATGCGATTATGCTGGGCGGCACTAACGGGGGGCATCTGACGAGCTTTTCCCTGGTTGATGTATTAACCCACGGCCGGGCGTGCGCGATCATGAATCCTTACTATACCGTCTTGTTTGCCCCCGCCATCGAAGGCCCGCTTAAGCTCGTGGGAAACATATTCAAAGACGCCGGTTACACCAATACTGATATCCAGGCTTTAACCGGACGTGACTTAGGAATCGCTGTCGCCGAAGCCATGTTCTCGCTGGCGGACAAAATCGGATTCCCAACCACTCTCCAACAGGTCGAAGGTTTCTCCCGTGAACATATTGACCGCGCACTAACGGCGGCGAAGAATCCCCAATTGAAAATGAAACTCCAGAACATGCCCGTCCCATTAACCGTGGAAATGGTCGATGAATACATGGGCCCTGTCCTGGAAGCAGCTTCAAGCGGTGATTTAAGCCTGATCACAAATGTTTGATTCCTCGGGACGACAGCAACTGTCTCGATGCAATAAACGAAAACAGTCTCTTAAACAATCAATACCGAAGCAATTCAAATAGAAGTCCCTGACTTCTGTGACATCCTTTCTGCCGGAAAAACAGCAAACCACTTCCGGATCCCGTTGAAGCTGTGAACAGAAGCTTGTCAAACCCGATCCGTTCGCCTCCGCTGAACGTCGTGGGGACACGCCGCAACGAGATGTTGGCCTTCCCCATAATCCGCAGCTTCACGGAGTAGAAAATCACCATGATCGTTCCACGCCTCATTCCGAGCTCGTAGTCCAGCACGTCGAGGACCTCCGTGAGCACCTGCCTCTGGAGCGTTCCGCTGGCCAGGATTCGGCTGATGCGGTACAGGGCTTCCAATTCAGAGACATGTTTCTTCACAGGGTATCCTGCCTTGTGTTTTCTCTCGCCTTACATCACTGAGACCCTTTCATCTGCGCTCTTTGCCACCGGCAGACATCCGACAGTAGTGTAACACACAAAGATGGATACGACACTTCTGTAATTGCGAACATGCTGCCACACTGCTGGCTGCCCAGGTTAACATCTGTTGTGTTAGCATGTTATGAAATACTGACTTTTCTGGCACGATTCTTGCAGGTGGCTTACTTCGAAGAACCAGAACACATTAGACCGGACAATGAAACTGATCATTGCGTACATTCAGCCGGAGAAGCTCAGCGACGTCAAGCAGGCCTTATACGCGGCGGAGGTCTACAAGATCTCCGTTACGAATGCCCTTGGCTGCGGCGAGCAGAAAGGTTACCACGAGACGTACCGCGGCGTGGACATTGAGGTAAACCTGCTGAAAAAGGTCCGCTTAGAACTTGCGGTG
>SDBT01019771.1_pt1 | contig 10549 bp, 30 predicted proteins | sample 2277101 | NCBI WGS metagenome assembly SDBT01 (sample SAMN10404973, study PRJNA504765) | marine sediment metagenome | isolation source: marine sediment core GS10_PC15, 103 cmbsf | place: Arctic Ocean: Southern Knipovich Ridge | collected 2010
CTTTTTTCACCTACATTTTCATTCGACTTTTATACGGTTCTCCATACTTTGTTTCCCACCATGCCACCACACAAAGGATGACCGCAACTATTATGGCAAGTCCAACTGTTTCTATCATAAATACAAATTGATTCATTTCTTTTTGCTCCGTTTCTTTTTTGACTTTAAGAGTCGCTTTTGTTCACGCAGGAATTTCAACTTGACCCTGCGGGGATAATGTTCGGGAGGATCCCCCAAAAGTATTTCTTCGTGGTTTTTTCCTTTCCTTGCATAAGTCATATTGTTTTTTCTCCTATGTGTTGTTCAATAGTATCTCCAATCTGTTTGAGGTTAGTGTGAATATGTGTTTCAGTGAAACGTAAAACTTTGTAGTTTTGTGATGTGAGATAATCATCACGAGTTTGATCTGCTTCTTTTTCACCCTCTCGATTATGCCAATAGTCGCCGTCTGCTTCGATGATTAAATTGGGGAAAACAAAAAAATCAGCAATGTAATAACTTCCATCACCATTCATGATCTTAAATTCTGGAATGATATTGTAAATTCCTTTGTGAAGTAATTCTGCAAGAACCAATAGTTCAATAGAAGTAGGTTTTATTTTACATCGATCAAAAAACGAGTTTGTAGAAAACATGCGTTCTCGATACTCTTTGTTTTGCCATGTTTTTTTATTAGACACACGCATTTTCTTTTTTGATTCTTCACTATATTTTTTGCCTAACTTCACGTTTCTCATTTTTTGTAGAGTTTCTTCAGAATGTTTTTTACCCAAAAAATACCGAGCGTTGTTTTTACTGATTTTTTGTCTGGTTTCTTCAGAAAACTTCTTTCCTTTGTGAGGACCATCATGTGTTTCAAAATATTTCAATCGAGCATCACGATTCTTTTGTTTATGTGCTTCGGAATGTTTTTTGCCTGTATGTGCTCTACTGAGTTTTTGTTTCGTTTCTTCAGAGTGTTTAAATCCATTAGGATAGTTCTTTTGTCTTGTGGCTTTCTGTTTGGCTTTGGCTTCTTCGGATCGGTTGTAATTACCTCGTGCTCTTCGAGTTTCAGTCCTTTTTCGTATACTTTCTTTTGATAGTTTTCTACCTTTTTTTCCTTTCATTGGATGTTTATGAGTTTTGTAATATTCTTTTTTACATTCACTCATCTTTTGTTTATATTCTTTAGAACGTTTTCTACCCAAATTTATTTTTCTCAGTCTTTGTTTTGTTTCTTCTGTTCTTGGATAAACTCCACTTGTCATTTTTTATTCAACTCCAAAGAATTTTCTACTGAGACTTAGGGACTGTGCACTTTCCCCCTTCTTCAGTGAATACCTAATGGTTTTTTCAACGTCTTCAATACTCCGAATACCCCACTTATGAAAATATTCAGGAATAGTTACTACCCCTTCTCTTACCAATTCCACAAGAAGTGACAAAGTAATAAGACGTTGCAAAGTGTTGATCGGGTTTCTCCATTCCGCCATCATTGAATCGACTTGCTGGGCTTTTGTTTTGAAAAGAATTGCTCCCATAATAACTACTCCAATCAAAATTGAACAGGTGATTATCAACAGCATTTCTGGAGATTGTGGTAGCCCCAAGTAAATAATGATAATTCCCACACTACCCATGAGGGTTAAAAACGTGAAGAACACGTTCACCCAATTCCTTCCATAAATATAGAATTGGTTTGTGTTCACAGCCCCGTGATAGAACCTACGAATTATGGATTTCTTTTTCATTTTTTCTCGCCTTCTACAATGTGAATTTTCCATAGAAAATCTCTTACGTGTTTTTCTATCGAGTATCGTAAACTTGTTTCTCGGGCATGATCTCTCATTGCATCGTAAACTTCACTGTCAGCCATCTCACCAATATTTTTAGCATACCCTTTGAAATCAGTATCCAATGGAAATAAGAGCCCATTCATCCAATCCTCAATCATTTCTGATGGTGCTCCAAAGTCTGTTGCCACTACAGGAAGTCCAGATGCCAATGCTTCCAAAATCACAAATCCAAACACTTCTCCCCACTGAGCAGTATGAATCAACATGTCACACGACGCATAAATTTTGGGTAAGTCATAGAAGGGAACGAATCCTGTAAACACGACTTTATCATCTACCTTTTGGACTTTTGTTTCATATTCGAGCCATCCTCGTAAGGGTCCATCTCCAACAAAAACGCATTTTACTAACGGGTGTGTCTTGCTTAGTTCCATTAATATGTTAGGGATTTTTGCTACTTTGTATTCTACCATGCGTCCAACAAATAGCAGCACAAAATCGTCGTCTGTGAACCCTTGTTCGAATCGCCACTTTTCGGATCGTTTTGATGGGTGGAATTTGTCAAGATCAATTCCATTTGCTAAATACATCAAGTTCTTGTGCTCAAATTCACTGGCAGTTTCAAAGTAGTCTTTTGTATGAGCAAATAATACATCAAACGAGTTCAACAGGAACTTTCTCCACATCTTTTTCTTCTTATGCAAAAAGTATGTGGTGTGCATTGTAAAGACGGTTTTCACCGTTTTACGAATTGCTCGACTGACTAACGCAAAATGTCGTGAGTGGAAATGCACAACGTCAGGTTTGAAATTTTTGACCACTTCTTTTACTTGTTCAGTAACCTTCGTGTGATTCCATAACAAACCAAGTGCGGTTTTGTTTTTTTGTTTCACGTATAAACTATTCCAAAAAGCAATATGACCACCATAAAGAGAAAGAGAAGGGTCATCTTCTGGTGACATTATCATGACTTCGTGTCCTTGTTTTTCTAGTTCTTTTGTAACGTTGTCAATGAGTCTTTCTACTCCTCCAATCGTTGGAAGGAACGAATTAGTTACATGTAAGATTCTCATTTTTTATCTCCTCCATAGTAGCCGTCAATGAAACCATTGCAGAATTGAAACCTCGATAAGACTCGTAGTTTCACATATTCTTCTTCTGCTGTGAGTATTATTTTATCTAACTCAGGGATTCGTTTTGGTTTGTGTATTGGGTATTTCCACCACTTAGTGTTATCCATTTTTTATTTCTCCTTTATTTTAAGTTCCTTTTCGTATTGCGATTTCTTTCTTCTCAATTTTTTAAGATAATCCTCTGCTCGTTTCTTTTTGGTTTGCCACTTCTTAATCTGAGCAAGAGTACGATTGTGTAGTTTTGACTGAAAATATCCTTCAGGTTTTTTTTGCTTAGTTTTTGCTACTCGAACTTTGTAGTTTTTAGCCCACTCATAATCGTCTTTAGTATAATCCATATCTAGCATGTCTTTGTGGTACAACCCTTTGTTGTGATCAAATTCGTGTGCTAAAAGATTTACAAAGAGTTGACAGTTTTCATCAGAAAAATCAAAAGGCTCCAATATTTTAACTTTGATTCTAGGGACGTGAACAACTACTCTATTGTATCGAACATAAGCCTTTCCTGAAAAACATAGTGTACTTTTTCTGGTATGTTGTTTTATAACAATCGTTCTGTTATTGTCAATTCCTAACTCCTTAATTGTTCGTAGACAAAGTTTTTCCAAATCGGATGTATTCCATTTAGTCCTATTGACTAGTCTCATTTTTTATTACCTCCGTATATTGTCTCATCTTGTCCGCAAGATCGCCATATTCTTTAGCCCGTTTCTTGATTTCTTCGTAACATTGAACATGACACTTAACTAGAAAACCGGGATCGCCTACCCTAACTTTCTTTTGCCAAAACCATACTTTCCTTCCGCATTCTGGACAAAATCCTAATATCAATCTCGTTACATGATCCATTTTTTATTTCTCCTTTATTGTTTTTAAGTATCGATTCAAATACCATATTGCTTTTTTTATATCTTGATTCTCATTTCCTTTATGTTCCGCCCTCGCTATATATTTTACAGCATTACCTAAATGAAATCCTAATTTCCAATCTTCAATGATATCTATTACTTCAAATTTTCCTTTATTATAGTAATCTGGATGATTAATCTCCATTCTTTTGTTTCCACCTTTTTTCTGATTTTGGGTCGCCCCATTCAATGTCGCCATTACTCCACATGACACATACAATTATACCTATTGTGAGAATAACTACTGCAATTGCAACTTCAGACATTTTTATCTCCCTTCACATGAATCGTTACATTTTTGAACTTAGCATCAAAGAACGGTTTGAAAACAGTTCTCATTATTGGTTTCGTGATCCCAATTCTAATTAGCGACAATATCTTCATCAACCAATCAGGTATATAGACGAATATTCCTCGCACGTAAATGTGCATATGAGGATTATTGATATGTCTAGGATGTGTCCGAGAATAGTAAGCATAAGGATTCAACCAATGGGGGATAACTATTTCTCCTTCTTTTACTACTCGTTCAAACTCTTGTAGTGCTTTGACAGGATTGGTGAAATATTCCCACGCATGGGATGAACGACCAAAAATGTTTAAGTTAGAACGGAATGGTAAATGGTGTGCGTCTGCAACTATGGTGGGTTTGACTTGTGGTAGAATGTCTATGTCAATGTCGCCTTTTGATTCACCGTGAGAACCAATGTCAATCGTTTTCATTCTTCTAACACCTCTTCCTCCTCCTCATTGTTTTTTACAGAATTCAAAGCGATTACACTTATTCCAATTCCAACTCCAACTATGATGCTACCTATGTAACCCCAAATTAGGTTCGGTGTTGTAATTTGTTCTGGTGTTGTCATTACCAACTTAGAAACTGGTCTTAGTGATTCAAACTTGAAATCGACATTGTAATTGTCTTCACTGATCTCAATAGTAAAAACATATGTTGTGTAATTTTGTAATTCAAAACAAATTATCCAAAAACCATTGAACATATTGTTAGCATTTGTCGTGTGTTCAACAACAATAGTATCAATAATATGATTGACTTGTTCTTGCACTTGAATGTAAAAATCACTCGTGGCATTGACTCTAAAAAGTGTCTCGTTAGTTGTCGTATAAGGAAAAAGCCACCAAGAACCCCAACCAGCTTGAATTGTTTGTTCTTTAATTGTTGTTCCTTCATTTACTATTGCAGTATGATATGTCGCAGGTATGAGTGTTGGAGTGTTTCCATACGCACCCATAACCAATCCGATTATTATTGCACCTACTCCAATCCACAAATATTTTTTCATTCATCTTCCTCCTCTCTGTATTTTTCATCTATACCAAACCACACTAGAGCAGATCCAAATAATATTACTCCACCACATATCAGTAATAGAACATTGAGTGGGTCACTCAAAATTGTAACAATAAACATTTGTAGGTCTACCCACCACGAAAGAAAGCTCTCACCTTCTTTGAACAACACAAGTGCAATCAATAAAATGCACCCTATTGGAAGGATCACTTTTCCAGCATTATATTTAGTCAGTTTCATTTTTTTCCACTTCCTCATTATTTTTCACAGATTTAATAACATAGGTTGGAATCCAAGAGAACGCCAACACCGCAACGATTGTGATCAATGCAATAATGGATCCTCCCATGTCGAACACCCACAACCACACATTGAATTGTGAAGTATACGTATAGACCCCTCCTGTAAAAATCCAAGAGTATCCACTGTAGTCTTGCATGAGAAGTGCTGATCGGAATTTGAATATCACAAAAAAGAATGCTAAACACAATCCCAACGTCATGATATATCGCTTAGTCTGTTTTATTGTCTCTTGTCTACGAATAATTGCTGCCCATTTTAAGAATCTTTCATGTCCTCTTTTCATTATATCTCTTACTTTACTCATTTCATATTCACCTTTTCTACACTAAGTAATCTTAAATCCTCTGAAAACTCCAACCCTTTTTTAGTGAGATTCATTGGATCATGAACTTCCGTATGGAGTGTAAAACCTCCAGCCAATTTCCATTCTATCCAATTTTTTAGTCTAATGGATAATTTCAATTTCTTTTTTGGTTGTTGATTTTCTGTCATTTCTTTTCCTCTTTTCATTATATCTATTGCTTTACTCATTTTTTATTCCTCCTGTTTAAATTTACAATCGTCCCACATGTGAGCATAAATGTAGTCTTCAAATGCCTCAACAGCGGGAGTGCCCACTTCATATGCTTTACTGTGTATCTTGTGAAACATTCGTAGAGCACGTTGCATACTTCTAAATGTGTCACACATTATTAACAATTTACAGTTGTTACATTCTTTCTTTTCAACCACTTGTAACACCCGGTTTTCTTATTCCCTTCATTGATTTTTTGTGTATAGATACCAAGTCGTGTAAACTCGAAGCGTCAAAGCCATCGTTAAGGTAGAACACCGCTTTTCCTTGTGCTTTCGCATAATTGATTTCGTTGGTGGTTGATTCTCCAATGTAACCAAATAGGTTGATCACGTATATGGCATCGCTCAAGTCGATCTTTCGAAAGTGCGTTTCGTCTAGTTCTTTTTTCAGTTCCAATTTAGTCGTGTGCAATTCCATGTGCATATCAAACACTTCTGGTTTCAACACGATGATGTTATTGAGTGTGAGTTGTTTGGCGACATCCAAGAACGTGCCTTTAAACCGAACAGAACCACATAGGGTAATAACCGTCATTGTTATTTCCCTCCGTCTTTTTTGATAAGCCACGTTCCATCCAACAAATTTCTGGTAACTTTGAACGCTGTGGTGTTAAGGTATTTAGCCCACCAATCTAAACCCTTAATGAAACCACCTTCAGTTGCTTTTATGTCTTCAACTATAACCCACGGATTCTTTTTAGTCATTTTATTTCACCTTTATCCCTTTCAACCCAACTAAATGTTGTAACTTCCTTTCTTACTTTGTATCGTTCTTTGTCATAAGGTTTTATTTTTTTTAATAGTAAATCTGGACTATCAAAAGTTTTGTCTCTAGGTTCCCATTTACCACCTATCTTTCTAATACATATCCTGTATCTAGTTTGTTCCCATGTTAATTTTTCTTTTTCACTCATTTTGTTCACCTCTATAGGTCTATTGGTTGTATAGTTTCTAATGATCCGTTGTCTTTGTACAACAGTGATATTACTGATGCTGTAATTCCAAGGACAACTAACATTGCTGTAACTACGGCTCGTGATTGTCCTGTTCTGATTAGTTCACATTTGGTGCACACGTTAAAAATCACGTCCCACCAAACCACAAATATAGTAATGAATAGTGTTATGTTAATTCCTAATGCATATTTTTCATGTTTCATTTTTATTCCTCCTGTGTATATTGGTGTATTGACAACTTCTCTCCACATTTTTTACAATAGTAATATGTCCAGTATTCTCCGTCTACAGCAGACCTCACTTGAAAGAATGCTTCTGTTCCCGTTAACAATATTCCATCGCAAGTATGACATATTTCTGCATCCTTCAACTTTGAATATATTCCCGCAATTGCCATGCCTAACAACATCAGATACAGGTCACGTTTTTTCATTCATGCTTAGCCTCCTTCTTTTCACACCAACATTCCCAACATTGTTCTCGTGTTCCATTCAAACCAACAGTTTCAGCCCATCGTAAATATTTAGACATAGATGTAGGACCACCATCAATCACTAACAATCCACTTTCCTTATGTCCGCACTTATAGTCAGTCATTCACATACCTCCTTCGTTTTCATCGCCTCTAGTTTCTCCATTACAAGGTCACGTACTATTCTGTTCATATGCACGTGCTTCCCTAATTTTTCGATCATAAGACGTTGTAACTCCTTCAACCTAACTAAAGTTTCTTTGCGAATATTTAGGGTGGTGAACTGTATCCTTTGATATCTACTCATTTGCTCACCTTTTTGATTTCAATTTTGTCATACTCTTCTGTTTCTCCAGTGTCATTATGAAGCCCCATCAAGTAAGCACAGACCCGAAAGAAACCATCAATTGGCTTTTGCCGATGAATTTGCAATTCTCCATCTCCTCGTTTTTTAAGAATGGTTACTACCCACTTCATTTGCTCACCTTCTCCTTCTTATCTGATTCGTTTAGCATCTCCCCCACATCCTTGAGGAGTTGTACATGCTTTTTTGGGTCATTGTAAGGTGTAGTATAACTCTCCTTCTTTGGCATTTCAAAGAACACCATCATATTATCCTTGTCGGGATGCACGTTTGGTAGCCCTAGTGCTTTGCGATACTTAACTATATCAAGATAAAATCCTGCGTCGTAGAATGGCGATGGTGAAAAATGATCCACTTTGAATCCTTTAAGCCACGCTTTTATTATGTCACTTTCACCAGTATGAACTTCGGGACGATTGAAAATATCGTGGATCGATACGTGTCCTTTAACTCGTGGAAAAAGTTCTTCAGTATACCAGTAGGCGAACGACTGCGTATGCTCACAATCAATATGGAGATAGTCGATCTCAGGTGGATAATCACTGTGTTCAGCACACCCTTGAACAAAATCCCAACGACGTTGTAAGTCCATTGGTATGTTTTCTATGGCTGGATCAATAAGATCGTAACTGAAACAGTGTCCTTTATCGTTCATTTTTAATGCTTTGAGAATCCATACTGTTGCCCACCCGACTCCACAACCCAAATCAATTACCATTTTGGGTTTTGTTTCTCGCAATCGCATATAGAGGATCTCCAGTTCGATGTCGCACGTTGCTGGTCGGTTGCGTGTTACAGTTGGGTAGTTAGCGATCTTCCGCAAGGCAAAGTGAGCAACACGATACCAGTTCCACTGCCAACGGGTGGGTCCACCCATTTTGTAGTAGAGAGGTTGCATTTCGTCCCAAACTTCTCTAAGTTCTGATCCGTATTTTTCATACATGTTTACGATGGGATCCATTTTATACACTCCACAGGTTTAGGTGTGATGTGATATTTCCGTACAACTTTAGGAGTTCTTCTCTTGATACGATGAACGTAATCTGTTCAGCATTCCCACCAACAATTTTTATTTTAGTGGTCATATTCTTCTGCTCTAGTTTAGTTGATACGATTCCTTCGACTATGATTTTACTCATTGTTTCTCGTTCTCCTCATCGTATTCAATTAACATCTTAGAAACTGCGTGTTCTAAATCTTGTTTTGTATCGTCAAGTCTTTTTATCAGTCTTAAGATGTAAGGAGAAATAAATATGGTTTCCCCATCTAACAATATGTATGGAGAATCATGTTCTTTTATTTTGCTCCTTATTTTTTCGATCACAACTTTGGCTCTGTGTGTCTTTGGAAGGAACTCTTTTTCATATTCTTCTATTGATTTGTATTTGGGTTGGTTTTCACTCATTTTTTTCACCTTTAATAGTTGACTATTGTTGGAAGCCAAAATATCATTAGTAAGGCTGTTATTACGCAAGTAATCATTCCAAGGATTACCATAAACTTCCACATTCCTTCACAACTTGGTATGTCGGATTCTTCCATCATTTTTCTTTTCCTCCACTAGTTGCACCATATTTCCTTTCCAAAACCAAGTTTTACACGTTTAATATCCTCAATGGAATATTCACCAAGATATTTGTCCTTGATGTGTCGTCCGTATGCATCAAATTCTATAAGCCATACGCCTTTAGCGGGTTTCCATTCAAAGTAATGCTTTGATTCATACCAGTCGTAAACAAGATGGTTCACTAAAGCCAACCCCACCAAATAAATAATAGTTACAAGAACTCTGAGAATCTTACAGATCATACAGTCAACATGTATAATCACCCAGAAAGCAAATATCACAGGAATGAAAAACGATATCCAAAATATCATCTGCGGAATTAATTCATGCGGTGACAAAATCCACTCGTACTTACTCGTGGCTTTGGTGTAATGCTTATGATCCACCTTTGCATCCTTAAACTCAGGATACTCTGGACTTGTTTTTATTCCTAACCTTTCTTTTAATTTTTCATAAAACTTCATTTTTCTTTTCTCCTCAGTTTATCCCTCTCTTTGTCATATTCAAGCATAAATTTTTTTATTATGAAAAACTTTGTAGCACCCTTTCTGTTTATGATTTTTGAAATTTTGTTTGCGTACTTATCTAACAAAAATTTCTCTTTCAAAGTTCTTTCTGTCAATTTTTACTCTCCTGTAAAGTGTTATTCGTGTATCTTGTAAACTTTTTACTTTCTCAATTGAACCCGACTTTATCAATTGCTCTAACGAATTACGTAATGTGCGTTTGACCATACCAAGATTCTCATTGATCTTGTTTAGGTTCGTATAAGTATCGACAACTTGATCAAGAATTCTTAGTAGGGTGATCGTTCTGCGTCTACTATGTTTTCTATTGGTACTAACATTTGTAGTCATTTTTTATCACCTTAAAGTGAACCAACATCCACATTTTTTACAAACCCACTCCCATAGGTCATTAGGGAGGGTCAATTTGTCATGTCCACAGGTGGGACAGAATTTCACTTTTGAGTAATCCTTCTCTCGAAGGGACCACGTGTTACTCATTCACTCTTCCTCCTCTTCAAGTTGGTGATCTCAAATACAAATTTATGTTTAGGGGAAGGATCAGCATTTCTTCCGGGTCGATCATGCCCCGACCATAACCCCCTTTTCCCTTTACGTGCGGGTGTGGTTTTAATAAAGGAATAATTAGCTGCTTTATAGATCGTTCCCTCATG
>SDBT01019772.1_pt1 | contig 10548 bp, 6 predicted proteins | sample 2277101 | NCBI WGS metagenome assembly SDBT01 (sample SAMN10404973, study PRJNA504765) | marine sediment metagenome | isolation source: marine sediment core GS10_PC15, 103 cmbsf | place: Arctic Ocean: Southern Knipovich Ridge | collected 2010
CCGATACCTTAAAAGTGCGATCGAACTTCCGCCTCTTTTCAGACATAGAAGACACCTCCTGCCTAAATAATAAAATAGGCTTAATTCGGTGTCCACCTTTTCGGGGGAAGATCACCCCCGACCCACAACCTATGAATCGGGATTTTTCAGCTGGTCTAAATATTTTTTCGGCAGGGCTGCGGGTTTGCCGGTTCCCACTCTGGAACAGAGAAGCCCGGTCTCCGCCTTAATGGCTATCTCGCCGTTTTCTTTTCTGATTTCATATTCCAATTTAAAACTGGCCCGGGCGATACTTTTCACACCGACGGCGACTTCTATTATCTCGTCGAACTTCAGCGACCTCTTATATTCCACATTGATCTCATTTATAATAAATTCATACCCCTCATCCCGCATAGTTTTGTAGGAAATACCGAGCGCGCGCCAGTATTCCACGCGGCCTATCTCAAGATATGTCACAATCTGCGTATGGTGAACGACACCCTGGAGATCGACCTCATTAAAGCGAACTCTCCAGGAGGTTCGGCAAGGATATCTCATTTACTCGTGATTCCTGTCACCTTTTCCAGGGCCTCGGACAACTGCTCGATCCTGAACGGTTTTTTGAGAGTCATGCCTATGCCGCTTTTTTCGATCTCCGCCGGATCGGGGTCCGGTTCCCAGCCGGATATGAGGATAAAACGTGTATCCGGCTCGAGGGTTTTCATACGGGAAGCCAGCTCCAGGCCGGAGATATCCTCAAGCGCATTATCTGCGATGACAACATCGAATCGTCTGCCAGTCTTGATACCATTCTTAAAAGCCGATAACGCTCCGGCGGAATCTTCGACAACGGTGGATTCATAGCCCATATTGGTCAACATGCTGTTGAGCAGATCCCTGATAACATCCTGGCTGTCGACCGCCAGCACTCTCAGTTGTCGGCGTTCCGTATCTTCAATTTCGGCGGTGACTTTTTCAACAGGCATTATAAGGCGCCACCTGTCGCGGGCACCCGCATCCGAATCTTCCGTACGAGCGAACTCCAGCCTGCCATCAACCTCCTTAAGCCAGGACGGTCTCTTGCCCGCTCTGGGAGCCGGCGAGAGCTTCTCCCCCTCCACCTCCAGGATGATTTCCCTATCCTCCCCCGACGCCGTAAGTTTCAATACGCCATTCTGGCCGGCCTTACCCGCCGCCATAGCGAGAAAGCGCTTAATGATATTATTAATTTTCTCCCGGGGATAGGCTACGGCTATACTCTTTCGCCCCCTTTCAAATTCAATTTTCGGCAAATCTGCGCCGGATTGAGTGATGTTATCGATCGCTTCACGCACCAGGCTGTCGAGATCGTCTGTTCTCTCGTCCGTCGATTCAGCGGCTTCAAGAAGCGAATGAGTCAGGTCCGCCCCTTCGGAGGCCGATCGTTGAATAACCTCCAGCCATCCTATAAGACCTTTCAACTCGGCATCGTCATTTGATTTCGAATATTCATTTATGAGCCGTTGGAGATCTCCGGATATTTGCCCGAATGTAGCTTCGATTATTTCAGCCGCCTCTGCCTTTTGCAGACCCTCATCAACTGATTCCGGCTGGCGTTCTAATTCTGTGATTGCTTTCGTTTTTTCAGATGGTTCAACTCCCGACCTGAGCAGAAGCCCGTGTATGATGCGGCAGACGTGATAAAAGAAATCGAAATCGACAGTCGGTCTGCGGCGGCTATCGAGCCTGACAAACGCCCAGACTTCGTTGCCCTCCAGCGAGCAGAAAATATATGGACGGCGATCCATAAACTCTGTGAAAGGTGGAGGCTGATCCCAGCCAATAATGCCTGACGGCCCGGAATCGGTATCGAATTTCGACTCGGGATTCGAGGTCAAAATCTGTCCATCAGCATCCGGTTCCGATGACAGGCCTATTTCCCATGCTTTGCCGGTGAAAAGGCAGAGGTCGAATCGATCGCCATCGAGGATTCGGGTCAGCGACCAGGCTACGGCCCTCGCCACACCTCCACCGCCGCGCGGTACCCTGGAACTTATATACAATTCATCTCCCAGCGAACTTAAAAGCGACCGCATATTCTTCACCGACGATTGCGCGGCCCGCATCTGACGGCCCAGGACAAGCGCGGCTCCCAGTTGCTCTCCGAACTGTTCCAGAAGGTCCACCTGAAGCCCCCCGGATCGATAGCCGCCTTTTCCAAAAAGAGTGATGACTCCCCAGTGTTCGCCCTCGGATATTACGGGGATCAAAGCCATAAAGGAAAAACCCTCGCTTTTCCCCCCGAAGAGTTCATAATCGGGGCTAAGGCGCAGATTACGTATAATCAAAAGCCGCTTATTCCTGGCCGTCCTGCCTATAGCCGTTTCCCCGAACTCGACCGTCTCCAGCCGTCGAGCCAGCCTTGCGGTCAGCCCCTTGTATGAGCCCAGAACCAAGTTCTTCCTGGCCCTGTGGAATATATGTATCGCTCCCCCAGACATCTCCAGCATGCTGACGATTTTATCCAGCGTAAAATTCAAAAGCTCCATCAAACTCGTGCTGGAAACCGCTACCTGGGTTATTTCGCTGATCGCCCGCTCCTGCCTCTCCTCGCCAAGCTGAATATTCAGGGCCGATTTACCGAAAACTGAGGCCGCTATCTGGCTCGCTATTAACGATAGTATTGCCATTGCCAGCAAAATCTCATAATAGGGCAAGGATTGCAGATCCTGATCGAAAAGCGGAACCGAAAGGTACAGGAATACGGCTCCTGCCAGACCCAGATTGCCGATAAGCCAGAACAGGTAGAAAACAAACCTTCTCGCCAGATGACTGGCTCCAAAGTAGATTGCTATCGATAGCAATAAGCCGACTGATAAAAATAGCCAGAATTCCATACCGAACGATTATGGGATCGCCTATCTGAAAATGTCAATCGCTTTTTGGCTCAATAAATTGCCGAAAACGCCCATCTGGCGCTATCAAGCGGCTATTCAGACAATAGCCCCCAGTTTGGAAACCATTCTCTTTTCATCAGTATCCATAGTCTGGATTTCCGCTTTCTCTCATAATTATTTCCTCGCCGATCAGATTATTAATTGCCAAAAAAAAGCTTGACAGGGCCAATAATCTGCCGATATTATATTAATAGATGTAGATATATCTATTGGAGGCTCAATGTCCCGTGAATTATGCGAATACTTAAGCGTCGATGAGGAAAAGGTGGAGCGGATCAGAAGGACACTTGGCGTAAATGACATCAGCAGCAGGATGGCCGAGATCTTCAAGGTTCTCTGTGATCCGACCCGTCTAAGGATAGTCCAGGCCCTTGAAATGGATGAGCTATGTGTTTGTGATATAGCGAGTTTAATGGGTTTATCTCAACCATCGATTTCTCATCACTTAAAGACCTTAAGGCAAACTGGAATGGTGAAATTTCGGAAGGTCGGCAAGATGGCGCTGTATTCTGTAAAAGACAGCCATGTATCCGCGCTTCTGGCGGTTGCCAGGGACCATGCCAGAGAATAAGTCTGACCTATGCGGAACAGTTCACATCAATCCCGGTTTATATATTGACAAGCGATGACGAATAATTCTGGTGAAAAAAATCAACGGCGAAAGCCGGGCTTGACTCGAAACGACAATCAGAAGCTCAGGCTTGAAATCTCCGGGATGGATTGCCCTGAGTGCGCCTCGACTATCGAGAAAGACGTCTCGGCTATGCCTGGAATAAAGTCGGCCAGTGTTGATTTTCTCGGCAGACGTTTGACCGTGGTTGGGCCTGCCGCGTCTGAGAAAATTGCGGCACGGGTACGTTCGCTTGGGTACACAGCGGAACCTCTCAAAGAGAAGCAGTTGAAAAGGACAACTCTCGTTATTCAGGACATGGATTGCGCCGATGAGGAAAGAATCATTAGAAAAGCTCTGAACTCACTGGATTCTGTCTCGGATCTGCAATTTAACCTCATAGAACGTCAGGTCACGGTTTTCCATTCCGGCAAAGCCTCTGCCCTGCTCGATGCTATACACAAAGAAGGTTTCGATGCCGAGCCAGTCGAAACCGGAAGATCAATCAAGGATCGGGCATTACCCGCCTGGCGCATTTGGATTGTGGTAATCGCGTCAATTCTGGTGCTTATAGGTGGGATACTGCATTACCTGGGCGCCTCCGGATGGTTGTTCAAGCCGATTATTCTTGGCGGCGTTATGGTCGGCGGCTGGAGAATCGGATATAAGGGATTTATTGCAGCTCGCCATCTGAGGCTCGATATGAACTTTCTGATGTCTGCAGCCGTAATTGGCGCAATCTTCATTGGAGAATGGGTTGAGGCCGGGACGGTTATAGTATTATTCGCCGTGGCACAACTCTTGGAATCGTTCAGTCTCGATCGTTCCCGACGTGCCATAAAGGGACTGATGGATCTCTCTCCCCAGATGGCAACGATAATCAAGGACGGGTTGGAGAAAAACATCCCCGTTGATGATGTCGAAATCGGGGATATAGTGCTCGTAAAACCGGGCGGCAGGATACCTGTGGATGGAAAGATAGTGTCCGGAGCTTCTTCGATCAATCAAGCGCCCATAACCGGCGAGTCTCTTCCTGTTGATAAAACCACGGGAGATATGGTATACGCTGCCACCATCAACGGCGAGGGCGCCCTTGAGATCGAGACCGGCCATGTCGCAGGTGACTCCACTCTGAACAGAATTATACAGCTTGTGGAAGAGGCCCAGGGCCAGAGAGCGCCATCCCAGGGCTTCGTCGATAAATTCGCCGCCATCTATACGCCATCAGTGGTCGGCATAGCTACTCTTCTGGCTTTCGTTCCCCCCCTCCTGTTCGGGGGTGTCTGGTCGGATTGGATTTATCGTTCCCTGGCGCTTCTGGTCATCGCCTGTCCCTGCGCCCTCGTGATTTCCACACCGGTAACCATCGTCTCAGCTCTGGCGGGGGCAGCTCGAAACGGCGTCCTGATCAAAGGCGGAGCGTACATAGAAAACCTGCACAAGATTCCGGCAATAGCATTTGACAAAACCGGCACAATAACAAAAGGCATTCCTGCAGTCCGCGAAATAATGGCGTTAAACGATGCAGATAAGGATGAGGTGCTCACCCTGGCGGCATCACTGGAAAGCAGAAGCGAGCATCCCATTGCCGCCGCCATCATAAGATATGCTGAAAAATCGGGCCTAAAGGTCACTGCACCATCCGAATTCAGGTCAATACCGGGCAGAGGGGCGCATGGCATACTCAATGGAGAAAGGATCTATCTGGGGAATCATGCCCTGATTGAGGATCTCGGCATCTGTGATAGAGCTATCGAGGAAAGGTTGAGCATAATAGAGAACGAATCCCAATCGGCGGTGCTGGTGGCTACAAAGGAGAAGGTTCTTGGCATAATCGCAATTGCAGATGAGATCAGACCCGATTCGGCGTTGGCCGTCTCCGAATTGAAGAAACAGGGCATTAAATTTATCGCAATGTTAACCGGAGACAATCATCGAGCCGCCCGGGCTGTTGGAGATAAGGTCGGAATAGAAGAGATTTATGCGGAGCTGCTGCCCGAACAGAAGGTCGGGGCAATCAATACAATGAAATTGAATTCAGGATCAGTGGTCATGGTCGGCGATGGCATCAACGATGCCCCGGCACTGGCTTCATCGACAATCGGTATCGCCATGGGGGCCGCCGGTTCCGATATCACGCTGGAAACAGCGGATATCGCCTTGATGTCCGATGAGCCCGCTAAAATTCCATGGGCCTACCGCCTTTCGAAAAAAGCGTATGGAATAATCATCGCAAATATCGTCCTGGCTATCGCCATCAAGGCAATTTTTGTGATATTGGCGGTCATGGGATTGGCCACGCTCTGGATGGCGGTATTCGCCTATATGGGTGTGTCGTTGATGGTTATCATCAACGGTATGAGGGCGCTGCGGTCGAGCTGATCGTCTAATAAGAACACAATTTCCTTGCCAATTTAGCGATTGTTTTTATATTCTCTAATGGACTTCGTCATCGCTTTCCGGTATTGAAAGTGATTTTTGGGACAACTCAATGCGAAAGAATCTTTTCTCTGGAGGCTTGGGCGGATTTTTCGCTTCATAATTTGAAATAGACCGAAAAATGAAAAGATGCAATACCGATTATCCTGCGGGAGGAAATATGTTGTATTACGTTAAAAGCGCCGTCATTTCAGTTGTTGCATTGGTGATTTTCAATACATCGATATCGGATGTTGCGACGGGAGAGACAGAAAATCCTGCGCTGCCTGTAATTGCCGCGGTTGACACTCTGCTTTTCGAGAACTTCGATGGTCCCGAGGGGCCGTTTGCCGATTATCCGCTTCCCGGATGGACCGTAATCGACAGCGGTACCGCGGAGTGGGACGACGAATCATGGGCCAGAAACGAACGCTGGGGTGGAGCCGTGGCCAAGGTATGGTTCTCGGGTCCCATTGCTGATTGGCTCATATCACCCAGCGTCGATTTCAGCGGCAGAACAAACGCAACCTTGACTTTTCATCATTATCACAGCAACCGGGAAACAGCCGATCACGACACCGCCATGGTTGTCGGCTCCACGGACGGCGGGGAAACCTGGCCCCACGCGGTCGCCGAATATGTAGAGGATAGAGGAACTATCAGCGTTCCGGAAAGTCTCTCCTATGACATTTCGTCCTGGGCGGCCGGACAAGCTGACGTCAGGATCGCATTTCGATTTGCCACCACGAACGGTTTAGCCTGGTATCTCGATGAACCCCGGCTGATCAGTGATCTTGATACGCTGCTTTTTGAAAGCTTCGATGGCGACTGGGGCCCATACGGAGATAATCCTCCCAATGACTGGACCATTATCAATGAAGTGGAACCTGATCCCCCCAACGATAACGATTGGTCGAGGTATAACTATTCAACCTGGGGCGTAACCGTGGCGCGAGTTAATCATACGCCGTCGGAAAATCAAAATGAATGGTTGATAACGCCATCGTTATCATTTAGCGAAACGGCGGTCTGCACATTATCATTCTACGTCAATTACTGGGATGATACATACAACAACGAAACCGATTCGGCTTTCGTCTTGCTTTCCACCGATGACGGCATCAGCTGGCCTGTGGAGGTGGCCCTGTATACAGGCGAGGACGAAGGCGGCTCTAACCGGAATGAGAGTCTTCGGTCATATGATATTTCGTCATGGGTGCAGGGCGAAGACCAGGTCAAGATCGGCTTCAAATATGTCGGCCTGGCCGCCTGGTGGTGGATGGTCGATGACGTCCTGGTGACAGAAACCGTGCTGCTCGCTGATAACATAGCGCTTTTATCAATCGACTTCCCTACCGAATTTCTGGTTGCGGGCCAGGATTATAATCCTGTAGTTACAGTGATAAATCTTGGAACCGAACAGCAAACCTTCGATCTTAACTTCACCGTCCGCGATCCTGATAACACGGAAATCTACAGCTCCACCGAAGTGAATTTAGTCCTCGATCCTCTGCAGACGTCGCAGATAACTTTCACAAACCCGTTTACGCCCTCTATATCGGGGGACCATACTTTAAGGGCAACAGTGATCAACCCCGACGATGAGGATACATCGGATGATATCGCCGAGATTATGGTTACATGCTACGAACACCAGGGTACGGGCGGGCCGGATGATTTTGGGTATCATTTTATCGATAACACAGAGCCTGATGGTCCCGAATTCAACTGGATAGACATTTCCGAGACCGGCACCGAGATAGAACCGGATCTTTCTTATTTCATGTCCGATCCATTACCCATAGGTTTTACCTTCAACTTTTACGGAGCAGATTACACGACTATATACGTTAATTCGCATGGGCAACTCCATTTCGGTATTAGAGACACCTGGCTGCGGACGAACGATTGTCCTCTCCCCGATCCCTCTACCCCTCACGCTCCCATGGCGGCCTTATTCTGGGACGATTTGAAGGTGCAGCATGAGATCGGCCAGGGAGTTTATTACCAGTATTTCGATGAACCGGACGTCGATTACACGGTAGTTCAATGGCATGTCTCCCGTGATGATTCAGACGGCCTGAACGATTACCTGGAATTCGAGCTGGTTATTTTTGAAGACGCCAGGCTCCTTTTTCAGTACGACCACGTCTCGGATCTTCCCCTGGGCCAGGGACAGGACGCCACTGTCGGCTTGGAATACGATGTTCTGCCCTCCGGTATTAGTTATCTTTGCAATGACGATAACCCGGCCAACAGACTGCAAAACGGTCTGGCCATAAAATGGCTTGTACCGTCGGGCTCGGATTGTGTTTACATCCCCGGCGATTGCGACCACAATGGCACTCCCGTTGAACTCAGCGACGTCATCGCAATGATCGGCATCTACAGGGGGACAATAGTACCGGCTTATACATGTGACTGCCCGCCTAACGGAAGCGAGTTTGCCGCGGAGGGCGATCCCAATGGAAACTGTATCGCCTTTGAGCTTGGGGACGTTGTCACCGAGATTGGAGCCTACAGGGGCAGCACCGAGGCCTCCGGATGCGAGGATTGCCCGGGATCGTGATGCCCCCCTGCTTTTTGAGCGAAAAAAGCCTCGACAATGATTTCGCTTTATGCTATTTATTTAATGGCATACTATAGAGACGCATCTTGGAAGGGAAGAGCGGGGAAATTTGTATAAGACTGTAAAAAAAAGAAGTGTTGTCATGCAGAAGGCAAAAGCGGTTTTACGCCATTCGGTAATGTTTTTTCTTGCTGTCTATTTTCTCGGCGTCTTATCCGTTTTCGCCCAGACGCCCCGGATTATCTCAATTACCCCGGAGCAAAATGAACTGAATGTGCCGCTTCTTACTGATATCTCCGTCGCCTTCGATATTGATATGGATGAGACAACGATAAATGAAGCCACTTTCGTCGTAAATGCCAGCTCGACGGGGCCGCATGAAGGGCAGATTTCATATGATAACGGGGCCAGAACCGCGACACTCGACCCCATAGAAGATTTTGATAATGGCGAAGCAGTAACCGTAATTCTAACGGCCGATATACGATCCTCGCAAGGAGAATCCCTGGGCAACAGTTTTACATGGTCCTTTACAATTGAAGCCAATGGCGGCTCAGGTATTTTTTACGTTGATACGGTTTACTCGGTTGGAGGCGGAGCCTCCTCAATCGTTGCCGCAGATCTTGACAACGATAACTATCTGGATCTTTGCGTTGCAAATGATATATTCGACAGCGTTTCTATCCTATTAAACGATGGAAATGGCACCTTCTTTCGACATTGGGTTGGCCCTATTGGCGGATCGCCAATATCTATTTTCGCCGCGGATCTTGATCGCGACGGCGATCTTGATCTGTCTGTCGCCGTTTATGAACCAAACAGCGTATTAGTGATGTTTAACGACGGTGATGCCACTTTCACGTCGCAAACTGATTATCCCATTGGTAGCATCGCCTGGGATCTCATCGCCGCCGATCTCAATGGCGATACTTACGACGATCTTATAACGGCAAACACAGATAAAATATCTATATTCTTGAACCTTGGTGACGGTACATTCGCTCCGCGTTCCGACTATTACGTGGCTGGTGGAGCATATTCTGTGACTGCGGCGGATATCGATAATGACGGCGATATTGATCTCGCCTGTTGTGCTGTAGATAATCTTGTGATTTTATCGAATGCTGGAGATGGTACTTTTTCCATCGAAGGCGTATATCCGGGTGAACCTATGCTCTTGTCTATCTTTTCGGGTGATCTTAACGCTGATGGCCACCTTGACATAGTAACATCGAACCAACTGTACAATAGCGTTTCAATTTATTTAAACGATGGCGATGGCGCTTTCGAATCACACACTAACTATGACGTGAGTTATTTGCCATGGTCTATCGCAGGCGCAGATCTCGATGGAGATGAGGATCTGGACATCGCGACTGCGAATACTGACGGCCATAGCGTATCGATACTTATAAATAACGGAAATGGGACTTTCCTGCCTCAGTTGGTTTATGAAGATATCTACAGTCCTTATTCAGTATTTCCCGCCGATCTTAGCGGGGACGGAGCGATGGATCTCGTCCTAGCCATTCACCAACCAGATAATATTGTAGTTCTCTTGAATCTATCGAGCGACTGCCAGTACATCCCCGGCGACTGCGACCACAATGGGACTCCTTTGGAGCTTGCCGATGTAGTGACGATGATTGGCATTTACAGAGGGACAGCAGATCCTCAATACACGTGCGATTGCCCGCCTAACGGAAGCGAGTTTGCCGCGGAGGGCGATCCCAATGGCAACTGTATCGCTTTTGAGCTTGGCGATGTGGTTATAGAAATTGCAGCTTACAGAGGCACCGATACGGCCTCCGGCTGTGAGGATTGCCCGGGTCCAAGGAGGATAGCATTTGATCCCGGCAATGATACCCCGGTCGTTCCCTCTCTGAAATCAAGGGTGAAGATGCAGGCGCGATCGAGCACGGACTAAGATCGTTCTCGTATTTTCCAGCAGGACAAAAAAAGGGGCGCCGCAATGGTGCCCCTTATTGTTTCATAGCCAGATTCGGCTCGTCTAATCTTCTTCTCTTTCTACT
>SDBT01019773.1_pt1 | contig 10548 bp, 11 predicted proteins | sample 2277101 | NCBI WGS metagenome assembly SDBT01 (sample SAMN10404973, study PRJNA504765) | marine sediment metagenome | isolation source: marine sediment core GS10_PC15, 103 cmbsf | place: Arctic Ocean: Southern Knipovich Ridge | collected 2010
CCTGAACCTGGAAAAATTGAAGCCCTAAAAATGCTTGATTTACAAACTAAATCTGCAATAAAATTGATCTGAAGCCGAGTGATGCTTCAGGCAAGAAATTTTGTACTATGTAGCATTATTAATATTGGATATAATGTCTTCTGTATAATATATGTTAGCGCTCTAATAAAGAATACCTAAAAAGGAATATTCGAAATGACCAAGCTTTTTTCATACAAATTAACTCATGATACAGGCTTTGCACCGAATCCATTCTGGGGATTTCTTACTCTTGCAAACTGTAAACCCTTCATTCGGCTATCCAAAAGGGAGGGAGACTGGATAGCCGGGTTTACCTCTGAGAAATTATGTGGTGATGTTGTAGGGAAAGAGCGATTAGTTTTTTTAATGGAAGTGACAGAGAAAAAGCCGTTCGCTGACTATTTTTTATCCCCTCGTTTCAAAAAAAAGAGGCCGAATTTGAACAAAATCCAACATATTTATAAAGCCGGAGACAATATCTATAAGCCAACACCTTCGCAAAAGACTTATGCTGAATTTGAGCAGCTACCAAACCCTTATCACAATGAAAATAACAAGGAACATGACCTGTCTGGCAAATTTGTATTGATCTCTGAGAAATTTTTCTATTTTGGGAGCGAAGCAATAAGCATTCGGCCTGATTTTCGTCCAAGTCTGCCCAAAGGGCAACATCCGCATGGTGTACTAACACACGACCAAGCTATTGTAAAAAATTTCATCAATTTCATTGTTACCCGGTGGAACGTCGGGATTCATGGTAAACCACATTCTTGGCCCCAGGGAGATTCCAGCTGGAAAATATGAAAAAGGTTATCCTTAGCAGAAAAGGCTTTGATTCTGGTTCCGGTGGATTACCAAGCCCTATATTTCCCGATGGAAAAATGTTATCGCTTCCCATTCCTGATAAGCAGTCTCCCATTCGTTATCAAGACATTAAGTGGAATGAATATGATTTGGGTACTATTGTTTCTGACTTGACCAAGCGAAGAATCCCCTCCTTTTACGGAGCACATCTTGATCCGGATATTGATCCTCAGAGCTTAAAACGGCATCAGAGTTGGAAACCGTTATTAGGACAAATAAAGGCAGCTCAAGGGCATCTTAATAATCAGAATGTGCAAGCTGGTGACATTTTTCTTTTTTATGGGCTGTTCCGCAGAGTTGCTATGGATGCACATTTAAACTTTAACTCTGAAGAGTCCCCAATACATGTCATTTGGGGTTGGTTGCAAATCGACAAAATAATTACGATAGACTCTTGTAATAAAGAAGAACTGAAATGGGCGATTTATCATCCACATTTTCACCGAGAGTCCGACAGGACGAATACTATTTATATAGCAAAGGAGAATATTGAAATACCTGGGATGGACAGCAATGATATCAGCGGGGCAGGTATATTCCGGTATTATGATTCTGGGTTGCGGCTAACTAAACCCGGTTCTAATAAATCCAGTTTATGGCAGCTCCCAGAATGGATGTATCCAACCAGTGAAAAAAAGCCTATGACATATCACAGTGATAAGAAGAGGTGGAAAAAGAGTGATGGTTCTGTCTTACTGGATACGGTGGGCAGAGGGCAAGAATTTGTTCTGGATTGCCAAGATTATCCCGAATTAAGAGAATGGACAGAACAAATTCTTAGAATTCAGAGAGAATACATGCGCTAACTTACAGATCAACTCTGATACAAAAAGCTTGTGCTTTTTGTCTAGGTTATCTGCGGCGTTCAGCACATGAGGATGAGGCAAGGAAAAGAAAGTTACATATGGCGGTCTACTCGGCTTTTTCATAAGCTGATTGGCTGCCTTTTTATTTGGACTTTCTGTTATATCAGGCGATGATATTTAAAGAAAATGAGTAAGATCAGAATACCCTCCCCAATATCTGTTGGATTGATACTGTCGTATCAGTGCAATGCCAGGTGCCGACATTGCATGTACGCCTGCTCACCTGAGTGGAAAGGCCATTGGATTTCAGAACATGATCTGGAGTTGTGCCTGCAGCAGCTTAAGGGTAAAATAATCCCAAGCCCCTGGGGTAATCAAGCCATGAGTCTGAACCATGGTCTTCATTTTACAGGGGGTGAACCGTTCTTAAATTTTGACCTTCTTCTCAAAGCCGTTCAAATAGCTGATGAATATAGCATTCCTTCCACATTTGTCGAAACCAATTGTTTTTGGTGTCACAGCGATAAAATTACCAGAGAAAAGCTCAACCTTCTCAGGTCAGCTGGCTTGAGAGGCATTCTGATTTCAGTCAATCCGTTTTACACAGAATATGTCCCTTTCGAACGAACCGAAAGATGTATTGAAATTAGTCGGGATGTGTTCGGTAACAATGTTATGGTTTATCAGACAGAATACTACAAACTTTTTAAACGACTTGGTATTCAAAAAAGGATGCCTTTGGCAAATTATTTAGCGCTTACACAAACCAAATCTTTAACATCGGAAGTGGAGTTGTTTTTAATGGGCCGAGCCGCTGTTCAACTCAAAGATATGTATCCTGCCTACCCGTCACAACATTTCCTCAATCAATCTTGCCTGCCTCCATTTTTAAGAGAATGGCACAACCATTTTGATAATTATGGTAATATTATGCCGGGTTATTGCGGAGGAATTTCATTAGGTGATTGGCATCAACTTGATGCTTTGATAGAAGACGGTATCGATCTGGATAATCGCCCGGTTTTACGTTTTTTAATTGATGAAAATATGCAGGGATTGTTTGATTTTGCCAAGGATTTAGACTACCGGGAGATTGAGGAAGGCTACATTTCCAAGTGCCACCTATGCCTTGATATACGAAACTATCTTGTAAGTAAGAAGGATTTTGAAGAACTCCGTCCTTTAGAATTTTACGATCATCTGTGATGACTACGGTTTGGGATCAAGAATGGACTGAACCCATGGGCCACGAGATCAACCCTATAATATCTTATCCAAAAACACCTTCAATTTTGTAATCTTCCTTTTACTCTTACCACTCAATATCTTAGCCACCTTAACGGCTACCGCCTCCCGATCCTCCGAAACCTCGCCTGTAACCATGAAAGCGAACAGGTCCGATAAGCTGACCCCAAATATTTCACAAAGCCGAACCAAGGTCTCCAAGGTTACATTCACCAAACCCCGCTCAATCTTCCCGTAATATCTATAAGAGAATCCCCATTGTTCAAGGTCCTCCTGTTTCAAACCCTTGCCTAACCGTAACTCCTTCAGCCTCAACCCAAGCTTCCTTTTCAAATCGTCTGTATCCATGATGTGACCTCCTTCTATCTTATAATTGATAAAGGAGATCTCATACAGGCATCTAAGGGTAAGTTTATTGTTGATAAAACGTCTTATATGTGGTATTAACGAGAAAACTCTTACCTAAAGGTTATATCGAGCAATGACAAATTTAATAATCAGAGAAGCGGAATCCAAGGACCGGGATGGGATTATTCAAATATTTGATAGTCGTAAACACCGGGGTAAGGAGAATTGGGACAAGGATGCCGCCAAACTATATTTTGATGAATTTTTCAAAAATAAAAACACCTCACAAAACAAGGTCTTTGTCGGGACGGTGGATGACAATATTGTTTCCGTGATCGGATATTATCCAGAGAGATCGGAGAATGTGAAGGGCGTATTTTGGGTGGGCTGGTTTTACACACATGAGACACATGGCAAGAAAGGGTACGGGAAAGCGTTGTTAAATCATGTGATCTCTGAATTGAAAGACAAAAAGGCAAGGAAGCTGTTTGTCAATACAAGTTCAAATGAATTTTATAAGTCTGCCGTGAGCTTATACCTGCGTATGGGATTCAAGCAGGAAGGGGCCTTGAAGAATTTTTATGAAAAAGGTGAGAGCCGGTTGATATTTGGTATGCACTTTTGAGAAACGATTAAGGAGGAAGTTATGGAAGAGACAAAGGTGGTCATTGAGTGGAAAAAATTAAAAAAATGGGAGGTTGTCTTTGAATTAGAGGACGAAAATAAAGATTCCGGTTTATATCAAATAACCGGCCACCATCCCGTTTTTGGTGATGATTCATTACTATATATTGGCATGGCCAAGGAAACTTTTAGCGAAAGGTTTAAACAGACTGGTCGTAGGGAATGGCTGGAACAAGAACAACAGTATGGCATTACAGTTTACATTGGTCGTGTAGATTCCATAAACAATAATGCAGATTATGAGGATGATCTTTGGGAAATTGTAATCGCCGATGCAGAGGCCCTTCTTATCTATTTTCATTCACCCCCATACAATGCAAAGTCCATATCGGATCCTCCAAAATTCAACAAAAAATTGCGTATAATCAACACCGGTGATTGCGGAGATCTATATCCAGAGCTTTCACATGAAGGTTTGAAGCTATATGACAAACCGAGGCCTTCTGAGGAATAACTGATTGTGTTAACCAAGATTAGAGCTGGTACTTATATAATGGAAGTTCCGAACTGAAATGAAAATTGATTTTCACAATTTCAGTACATAAAATGTTGCCTGCAAAATTGGAGAATCAGATGGCAATCCCTCGGACATGGAAAGGAGTCGTGCAACAATTTAATCAAGCAGATTCAGACATTCAGGCTTATTTCCCCCACCTACCAAGTCTTATAGAACAATATCCTTGGGATGTCAGCTTAGCTTATGCATTTACTAGAATTGAGCTCATGAAGCATATGACCATATATTGCGGTATCGTAAAGCTTTATCGAGCTGACGGCGATGTTGCTTGGAAAGCTCTGGAAGGCGAACACATATCAAGGAAGCAGTTTAAAGCGCTATTTGAGAAGGTGTTCGGACAGCCTATAAAGGACTCAGTATTGCAGAAGCTTGAGGAGGCTGAAAAAGTTAGAGACAAGGTAATTCATGGCAAGCAGCCCAATGATTCTACAATACGCAAGGCGATGATAGACATTATTGATTTTGCAGAGCGGTTCAATAAATTTGTTGACTCTATAGCTGGATTCCGTCCCTTTGGGAATCTGCGTGGCTTTAAGGGAAGAGCACGGCCTCTGGACAAATCGGCGACTAGATGGCTATTGAAAGGTATGGGATTGAGTCTATCCTAAAGCTTGTAATTGCCGGTGGCCGTATAACGATTATATGTCCTGACCTATACTTGACTTGGCAGAATCTGAAGGCGAGTTAGAACTTCTATTGACACTTAGATGTCAAAACATTTCAAAAGCCATTCAATGTGCAAATGCGTTGGATATATCTGAAATTTTAACGACCAAGATCACCGGCTGCCAAAAAATGTGCTGCTCGTACCTCGCTCTGCATTTTTGGCAGTCAGGTGGAACGTCATGTTAGGAGATTGTTTCCAATCTGAAAAGCAAGTCGATAGCATTCTTTATCACAAATATTGCTACATCTTCACCAGACAGTAAGTCGATTGGGCAACCAATCTCATTTGATATTTTCTGTATTTTTTCTTCCAGCACCTCTGTCCTTTGGGCTGTTGTAATTATCATGCCAGCCGTAGCATCATATTTCTCGATACCTGTTTTTACTTGCTCGATTGCCTCCAGGTCATAATGCTCTCCCTCAAACGACTTGACTTGAACCACAATTTTATTTTCAAACTCTAAGTTTCCAATTGATAATCGCATTGTGACAATAAGATCAGCCCCATAATCAGTCCCCCAGCCAAAACCATTTTCATTCACATCAATCACACCAGGGACTTTTCTAAATACTTTTGCCAGAAAACGCTCCAAACTTTTGCTTTTATGCATCTCATGGATAAGGCCGGTTATCTCTTTTAGATATTTGTCAGTTTTTTCCTTTAGGTGGTATTCCTCCTTACTTTCTCCAGCACTTAAGTTCACCTTATTATGTTTCAGGTTGTCTATGGATTTGAGGAAATCATTAACTGCATAGATTCTATGATACCGTTGTCTAGGATATAGATTTACTGAAGGAAGAATGTTTTTATCCTTTCGATCAAATTCGACTATAGTATCCACATCAATATCAAAACAATGTCTAAAATCTGAACCCCAATCGAATTCTAAACCATCATCGAAATCATATTCGGACATCACTTGTGCGGTAATACATTTTCCCCACACGGGTGTGTTTATATGAACGATCCAATCCCCCTTCTTAATTTGCAAAAGAAACAATTGCTTAGAGTGCCAATCAGTCCAGTTCTCCTTTAAATTCAAGTTGTGTTCATCTCTTTGAGACCAGCCAAATCGTGATTTACCATTTTTCACGGATTGGCAAATCAGTTCTCTGGCTTTTGCATCTTCTGCTCTGTTAAATGCCCATATTGTCATTTCTCATTCTCCTAACTATTAAATGAGTGGAAATAATTCTCGCATATTAGATATTTGAAGGGAATTACAGAAATAATTCTTATATATAGGGCAAAAGCAGAAGTTTTAACAGTATAAAATAACAATAAAGAATTAGAGCATATTTGCCTTATAATACAAATAACGATCTTGATCATTGGATATGTTGTCTTGCCAGCAAACCAAATATTAGTCAATTACAGATACATTGAGACTATTCAAGCTCTGGTAAAACTACAGATATCATAAATGGGGTTTTCAAGTCAAGCAAATCTTGATTTTCATCGTTGTCAAACTATCTTCGTCCATCGACAGATATTAGGCTTGACATCTACCCATAAATGCCCTGCATCCTGTCTATCGTCTCTCTCATCTTATCAATTAACCAGGCCGGTTTTAACACCTTCGCTTCATCCTCAAAGGTAAGGAACCAGGCAATAAGCTCCGGTGCGGACGATGCACTAAATGACATCCTTAATTTATCCCTGCTCTTATTTATGATCTTCTGATCAGGGCTCCAGGTCCTTTCCGAGGCATAACGGGCCGAATATCCCGTAAATTCAACCTCCACCTCAAAGGATTCCTTCTTCATCACACCGAAACTCTTGTTAAAAACCTTTTCAAAATCATAATCCTTTGGGTACTCAAACATCCTGTCGGTCATTTCAACCTTTTTTATCCTGTGCACGGCCAACAGAGGATCATAGTCAGGGTCCTTATATGGTCTCCCAGGTTTTTTGGATAGACGGGCGTCAACATAGACCGTGTCATAATATGAAAATATTTTTAGTGGCTTTATATAAAAGGTTTTTGCCCTTTTTGACATGATGGATCTGTAGGTGATCTTGCAAACCCTCCTTTTCTCCATGGCCTCAATTAATGTTTGTATGATCCCATGATATGGCGTGTAATCTATACTCCCCGGCCTGAAGGAAGCGAAGTGGCGGGATGGCAATAATTTTTTATGTGGGAGAAGAGCCTGACTCTTTTCCAATGCGCGTGTGGCATCCTCAAAAAATTCACGGCCTAAAAGATGTTCGGTAAAGGCCCGGCACATGTGCAAAGCGTTCAGCTCCTTCTCTGTCAGGTTCAGAGCCGGGACTGTGCCTGACATTGTTTTTATCCTATAATACTTTTTTCTGTCCTCGAAAGACTCTTCAATATCCACGCCATATGATCTTTTTATATCCCTAATCAAACGCAATATTGTTTGTTTGGAGCAGTTGAGCATTTGTGAAAGCTCTGTAAGGGAATGGTTTGTCCTGGAGAACAATAATCTTGCAAACAGACTAATCAGCTTTTGTCCATAATAACTATAAGGCTCTAATTTATTAGGCATAAGATCCTCCCCAAAAAATAAATGATCGTTCCGTAATATGGAACAATAACATGTTATGATGTATAAATCAAATTGAAAATTCAGTCAGATTGAGATGGACAAACAAAGAATAAGGAGGTGGATCATGGCAAGATTAAATAAGGAGCATTCAGGGAAAAAGGGCGGCAAGACGTTAAAGAGAGCACAATATTTTTTTGGTATCTCATTCACCATATTGGTCATTATAATTATTATATGCATCTTCATGGGTCAGGATGGTGAAGAAACCATGGTTACAGAGTTTGCCATAGATGCATTAATCGCTGAATTTCAAAATGACCCGGATTTTCAGGATTGGATCGAGATAAAGAGACGAGCAACCCCTTTCAGGAAGGATAAACAATGGATCAAGAACACCTTTGAATATTTGAGGGGACCAAATAGGAAATGGCAGGTAGTAAAAGACAAGCATATCCTTTTTAGAGTTAATAAGGTGTATGGCGAAAATGGAGTGACTCCATTTGAATCTGACAGGAAGCTTTATAAAGAATATGTGGAACAACTTGATATGCTGTTACAACGATTCAGGAATAAGATTGTCAAGTCTGTTGTTTGTAAAAATATGGTAAGTTTCCCGACATCAATTGATAATTTTGAAAAATTGGCGGTTTCATATGGTTTCAATGCACTTATCAAAGGTAAAGGATGGTGCGGTTTTTGGCCTGCCTATAATTATTATAAGAGATATGAGATCAAAAATGGGGAAATGAAAGGTAAGGGGCAATTATTTAAAACAGGGCTCGATCAGGATGGAAGCATCATTGAAATTGAAATCCCACTTGGTAGAGGAAAGATCGATTGGGAGAACCTCCCTGAAGACAGGGCTGTTCAAAGTGAGATATATAAACATGCTTTAAAGGACAATCTGTCCAACCCCCCAGCTTGGACATCGTCTTCATTAGATTTGATTTTTGGGCAAGATGCACAGACTGTTAAAAACAAAATTACAGAAATTGGAAAAGCAGACGATGCCAAACTCAAGGAGATGTATTCAGGGGATAATTTCGATGGATTTTCTTGGTGGTACACCTCTTTCTCTGTAGGGGACAAGGATATTATGATCAAGTATTTTTGTGGGGATACCAGCATGTCTATTAAGATGCATGAAAGCTATAGATTATGGGATATCTATAACACAGTATGGGGCAAGAAGGTTATTTAAAGAATCAAGCGACAGAAGATCATGATAAATGGGGAAGCACCAACCACATAGCAGTCTGCCGAGTAGACACAGAAGTAACATTGGCTGTGGTACCAGGCAATAGAGGATAAGTTTAGGAGAAGGAGGAGAAGCATGAAGAGGCGGGATTTCATAAAAGGGGTGCTTATCGCCGTACCAGGATTATACATTAATCCTTTATCCTGTTTTAACGATTCCCTTTGGTCCATGAATGCAAGAGAACCTTGCCATGAGCCGATAATAATTTTTATTGGTGCATATGGCAAGCGGGTGTTAGCGCAACTCCGGCGTATGAAAGCTGCAAAACCTATTCTCTGCAAATGCGAACATACCGACAAGGATGTCAATTCCGAGGATGGATTTGTTGAGATTCATGACAGCTACAATGCGCCGGATGTTATCGCCAAATGTTGTCAGGGTAAAAACGCCTATTTTGTATTGGACACAGGTAATCAGGAAGATGTGGTCTTAACTGAAATATTATGCAGCATTTTAAGGAAATCATCGGTGGAGAAATTGCTGTGTCTAACCCCTGCTTTAATAAATTTAATTAATTCCAACCTGTTTGATCTGGTAATAGAAACTGTCACCGAAGACCATGACACGACACCTCAAATCCTGTTAACTCTAAACAATGTCTGTTTTGGATTCAAACATATGGGGAGTTTAATGTGCCTTAAATTGCAGCTTAATGAACTTATAGCATGCGGTAATAAATTTAGGATCGGGACTGCTTATAGGGATCAAAGCATCAGAGAGGTAGACATGTCAACTTTGGTCAAGCAAGCCTGTTCAAGTATTGCAAATCCTCCTAACGCCATGGATCATATTTCATTTTGTATAATTGAGATGGCATTTGCTGAGCCTGATTTGACTGGGTTTGATCCTGATCATGTTTCTATATCCGCACTATTAGAGCTATCAAATGGAGATAGTGTCTACTCACTTTATGATGCCGGACATGGCCGAGATGAGGTTAAGGTAACCGTCTTAAGATCATACTCAGATCATTGAAAAAAGACAGCAGTGTAGACTTTATCTGGGTTTCCTTGATTGGATACTCTAGGAGGGTGTTATGGAACAAGATCGTATAATAAACCGTCGTCAATTCCTGACCATATCATCGGGATTATTGACCGGGGCTTTTATTCCTTCCCCGGTTTTAGGTTATTGGAAAAACAGCATTGTAAATAAAGAGCCTACCGAAGAGGGCAAATCACTTGCACCATCGGAGAAGGATCTCATTCAATTTTTTAAAAAACACAATTGTTTTTTTGTAAATGTCATTTCACGCCGTTATCCCTTAAATGAGGGACTTATCGAACGATATGCCGACCAATGGGATTGGGAAGGGCTGAGCGAAAATGAAACATTACCTTGGAGTGAATCACTTATAGAGCGTTACATTGATAAATGGTGTTGGAGGGATTTGAGCGGGAATAAAGCACTGCCCATGACTGAATCACTTATAGAAAGGTTCTCCGACAGATGGTATTGGAGAATGTTTACAATGCATAAGGTGTTTCCCTGGAATGAACACTTCATAAAACATCTGGCTAATGAATTGGAATTCGATTTGGGCATGGTTGAATCGATATCCTGGTCCGAATCTCTTTTTAAACTGTATGCCAACCAATGGGGCTGGGAGCATTGGGGTTCTAATA
>SDBT01019775.1_pt1 | contig 10548 bp, 14 predicted proteins | sample 2277101 | NCBI WGS metagenome assembly SDBT01 (sample SAMN10404973, study PRJNA504765) | marine sediment metagenome | isolation source: marine sediment core GS10_PC15, 103 cmbsf | place: Arctic Ocean: Southern Knipovich Ridge | collected 2010
GTGCTTATGTTGGATTCGATCGAGCATATCGAGGACTGGAAGTGGCATCTTGAAAGGATTGCGTCATCTCTCAAAGATGGCGGCGGCATTGTTACGAATTATTTCAAGAATTTGGATTTCGGCAACATGGAACACATTTCTATGGACCATCAGGCGGTTAGGGAGTTTTTGGTGGAAAGAAAGATTTATCCAATTAATAGTTTTTTGTGGATGAAGCAAACTATTGAAAGAGAGGACGCAGCATGAGTATTTTGAACAGAACTGTTTATCATGATGACAGCCGCGGTCTGGCTATGTTTTGGGATTGGGCTGTGGTTACAACCACACTGGGGACGATGGTAGAGCCTTTTATTGCTGGCGCTAAGTTTACCGTCAATACGCCGACAGTCGATTTTGATCCTGATGACGAAATTAACCGGATTGATACGATTCGATCTATGCCCCTGGACAAGGAGCAGTTGATTCTTTCCGGTGGTGACGGTCATTTACACGGTGGGCCAACGGTCACGAGACTGTTGCGTTAAGGTTTGCTCCTGCCGGGACGGGAAACCGTAAAGCGCAGGGTGCCCTATCCATGCTGTGCCCGGTGGGGGTTTTATGCCAGAATTTTCGGTTGATTTGAATTATCCGACTGCGGTTCAAATAGAGACATGGACCCAATGTAACGCGGCCTGTAATTTCTGCCCTTATCCTACGTTAGATCGTAAGGGCACGAAGATGTCGGATGAGTTGCTTGAAAAGATTCTCACCGACCTTGAGGATATACCCAAGACCTATCCATTCTTTTTATCGCCGTTCAAGGTCAATGAACCGTTTCTGGACAAGCGTTTATTGCCGTTGCTGGAAGACATCAATCAACGGCTTCCGAATGCGTGTATAAGGCTATTTAGTAATGGCGCTCCGATTACTGAGAAAAAGATAGACCAACTCGCCAAACTCAGGAATATAGAACATTTGTGGATAAGTCTTAATGATTATCGGGAGAAAGAGTACGAAGAGGTAATGCAGATCTCTCTGGAAAAGACGCTTAAACGATTGGACTTGCTACATCAGAAAAAGCTGAACGGATTTCCGCATAAGGTCATTATTTCAAGGGTGGTTGATGATACTTTTGCTGACGGTCTGTTTTATGAATTCGTGAATGACCGATACCCGGAGTTTATGGTTCGCCTGATTAAGCGGGAGGCGTGGATTGATTTCCACGATCATGATGCGATTGAAAAGGAAGTTCCTGCTACAACTTGTGGACGCTGGAATGAGATTAATATTATGTCTACCGGAGTGGTTGCTTTGTGCTGTATGGATGGTGAGGGTGCATATCCGATAGGCGATGTATCAAAAGATCATGTTTTGGATGTATTTAATTCTCCTGGATATCGTAGAATGAGGGCAGGAGCATTTAACAGGCAGGCGTATGATCCCTGTAGCCGGTGCACCTATGCGTGGTTATTGTTTCCGTTTATTGCGGCGTTTAATTATTTGGGGTTGTGGATTAACTGATAGGGGATAAATCATGATTTGGAAATTGTATGTATTGTCAAGTTTGTTGTGGATAGTTGGGTTGTCTATATTGGCTTTCTATGAGCCAACAGTTGCATTAGGTGTGTTTATTTGTGCATGGGCAAACAATGTTTCGAGAAGCGCCAGATGGCGTGAGAATGGTGTTAAGATTTGACTAACCATGAACATACTGGAACGAAAAGTACTTGAGGGAATAGGGGAAGACCCGGACAATCCGGATGTATTTTTGGACACGGATGCCGGTATTGCTCCTATCCGAGACAGTCTGAATGATGCCATCCAGGAGATAGCATTACTGACCGGCATGTACAAACGTCAGTATCTTCTACCCCTAAGAACTGGACAAGCATTTTATCGGTTCAAACTGGCAAACGGATATCTGGGATGGGTTACAGACGTTTGGGACGTTGATCGAAAATTCCGCCTTGAACAAACCTCTTTGACCAAACTCAGCAGTCACGACCCTCGCTGGATGGTTGGTACCGGCTTTCCTGAAGCCTACATGCAACTCGGTGTGGACGTTATTGGATTCTACAAAAAGCCGTCGGCCTCCAGCGGTATGATGGAATTGACGATTGTGGAAATTCCTCATGCTTACATAACTGACACCGAACGAATTAAGCTACGCGAGTCTTTTCAGTATGCTGCGGTACTCTATGCCATTGGGGAGTACTGGGCCTCTCGTGGTGATGTACAATCGGCCAGAGCGTTTGGAGTACGGTATCTGGATGCCCTTGGGCTAAAAGACAGATATTCACCTGCGCAAGAGTTTCCCAGACTTTCGACAAACAAGGAACAGTATCCTACGGTGACATCATGAACAGATTTGAAATCAGAGATATTCTACAAGCCCACAAAGAACATTTTAGGGTTTTACCGACTGGAGCCATGACTGCTTTGTTTGGTATCATTCTTGAGATTAACAAAGAAGAGGAAGAGAAGTATAAGGAGACAGTTGCTGCGTTACATGCAAAAGATGAGGCGGCTAAAAAGAAGAAAGAATCACCAGCGCAATCACTTACCGTGGGCAAAGTAGCGAAAAAGAAAGCCAAGAAAAAAGGTAAGTAATGACCTGGGGAACGGAACTGGCAAAGTTGCGGAGAGTTCTTCGCGATCCGGATGGAAACATTTGGTCTGACGTTTTCCTGCGTCACATATGGAATGATATTCAGCAAGAGTTTCAAAAGAAAACCCGTGTTTTGGAAGATGTAATAGGCCAGCGCATTCCGCAGCTATATCACTATGCCTACCAACACGATTGGGAATACGGTTATCTGCCGAGCAAATGGTCACAGTTTTATCAGTGCCTGACACAACATAGCGATTTTGTTATTTGCCATCGCTGGGAAGCACAAACGATTACTGGGATTGATTCTGCTGTTAGTGAATACGGAGTAAATTTCATTCAACCTTGGGAAGCCTATATGGGTCCGACTCTTGCCGGTTATGAGATTAAGATGCGTTTTCCGCAGAACTTCAATAATGTCAAATACATTGCCTATGATGAAGAACCCATAGGTGCAACGACAAAAAAGAGAGTTCAAAGTACAGATCCATCATTTATCACTCGAACCGGCAGAACGTTTGCGTACTATCTGTACGATGAGACTGATAACTCCTATGTATTGTATCCCAGGCCGGATGTGTCGTTTGCGGATGATGTTGATGGTGAGGGTGTTGCGTTTTACCAATCAGGAGACACTGAGAGTGATACTACGGGCATTATTGCGGTTCGTGATGATTCTACCCCATCAGCGAGTTTTGGTGCCTCTGTGGACATCATAGGCACAGTCGATCAGGTGTTTCTTGTTTATGGCGTTTCGCCCAATGACGTGGCGAATTTCGACGATGAACCGGATTATCCTGAGTTCTTACGAAAGTATCTTCGCTACGGGACTGCAGCACGAGCGTATAATTCAAACACAGATGGGAGAATACCAAGTCTAGGGGCTTATTGGCAGACTCGATATGATGTTGGGGTTCGGTTTGTGAAACAATATGTGAGAAATAGACGTACAGACAGGGATTATCGTTTGACCACCAAGATTGTTGAATCAAGACGTACTCGTAGACGACCAAGACTGCCGGATGGATATCCGGCTGATAGGTTATTTTGAGTACTTTTTTCTCACCTGATGGTTCATTGAATGTCGCTATTGATTCAAGCGACCTTCCAGAAACCAGTGATGGCAAAAACAGCCATTCAGGGGCAATGGTTCGGTGCAAGAATGTACGCACTAACGAGAACGGCAAAGCAAGAACTAGGGATGGTTCTACAAAACTCAATGCAACGGCTATTGAAACCGCAATATGGTGGATTGAAGAACAAGCAGGTAACAGGTTTGCTTTTGCCGGCACACAGATTTATGAGAATGAATCCAGTATTGCAACAGGCCTGACAAGCGCTCAGTGGGTGGCGATTAAATACAACGCATTCAATGACACACAAGATAATGTATTTGCACTGAACGGCACTGACCGCAAGAGAATAGAGTCCTCTACGGTGCGTGAGTGGGGCATTGCAGAACCCACGGTAGCGCCTACTTTAACAACGGGTCAGGGCACAGGACTAACGGGTAAATACAACGTCCGATACACGTATTTACGAAAGGTTGGTAATGTTGTTGTTGCAGAAAGTAATCCGTCACCACCGGCATTATTGACCAAGGAACTGAATGATCAATCTCTGGCGGTGTCCATTACCGCATCATCGGATACACAAGTAACGCATGTTCGTTTGTATCGAACTCTTAATGGCGGAACTACAGTTTTTATTGATCAGGAAATACCGGCTGCCAAGTATACGCATGGTGTATCGCATACATGGGAAGATACGGATAATTATTTTTCTGGCGAGGCGTTTAAGTTTACCGTTGCTGATACTACACATACTACGGACAATACGTATACCTGGGAAGAACAGCCAAACACGCAAATAGAAGACGGTACTGGTTATGTTGACGGCAGTAACTGGTGGGATGAAAACGACGATCTATATCAAGAGTATTTATTAAAACTAAAAGAGGTAGGCGGTCTTGGTAGAACCGTGCAAATACCATGACGACGTATACGACACCTATTGATGATTTTGATTCCAGCCTTCCAGATGGTTTTCTTGGTACAGAGGTTGCCAGAGATCATAATCGTCCACCGTTAGGATCGTTTGTATTTGGTCCAGCATTTGATGGTACGTGTTTTATTCTGATAGACAATCTACTGCATTATTGCAAGCCAAAACAACCTGAATATTGGCCTGCTTTATTTTTCATTGAGGTATCGCCATTACAATTTCCTCTCAAAACAGGGCTTTTCTACAATCAGCAACCGTATGTTTTTGCAACGAATGAAATCTACTATGTTGCAGGAACGGGTAATGGAACATTTCTAGCCTCACGAACACAAGCAAGAACAGGTGCACAATCTGTTCTCGGTGCGGTTGCTGTTGATGGTAAGGGTATTTATCATACTGGACCTGATGGAATTTACCTTTATGCAAATGGACTTGATCGAAAGATAACTGAGGATAATCTGGAACCCATTTTCCGTGGTGAAACAATAAATAACCTGCCGGGTGTTTCGTCTATGACGACCTCCTGGTTGGTTGCATTTAAGAATAACCTGTATTTCGGTTATCAGTCCAGTGGGAGTTATCCCACCAATGTACTAGTCATGAATCTTGATGACAATAAGTTGCAGTATTTCATATACAACGATGGTTCCGATGTTGAAATCAGGACGGTAACGGTAGATGAAACTAATAACCGATTATTGGTTGGAGACAACACTGGATTTGTTCGGGTTGTTGAGTCTAAAAATGATGTAGACGATTCCGGCACAGCCATCTCATATGAAATTCAGAGCAAGGACTTTACTTTACAAACACGAAAGCATTTTCCCAGGTTTGTAAAATACGATATTGAAGTACCAAGTGGGTCAACGTGTACCGGCGAGTTAATTCTTGATGGGTCAGTACATCAATCACACACAATCTCTGGAAGCAGAGTAACCAAAAGACGATTGGTAGGGACAGGAAATGGAGACAGAGCAGCAAACAGAATTTCAGGAACAGGACCCGTCACAATCTACGCAGCAGAGTCAGAGTGAAATAGGGATATTTCCGTATGTGCCGTTAGAGGGTGCATGGACATTTTCCGCAGAATTTCTCGAAACCGTATACGACATTATGGTTGGTCAGGGGTTATTGAAAACAACCTTTTGGGAGGGGTCTATTATCAACGAGGCGCAGTTCGTGGGCATGGTGAAAAACCCGAATAATCATGTTGTATTCTTTCTTGAGGGTAAACGTTGTGTTGGTTTTGCCTGGTTATCGGCAGTGACTTCAAATTATGCTTTCGCTCATTTCTGCTTATTCAGGGAAATGTGGGGCCGGTCTGTTAAGATTGGCAAGACTTGTATGGATTACTGGTTTTCATGGCCAGGTGATGGTGGGCCATTGTTGGATGTGATTGTAGGCATTATGCCCGGTTTTAACACGCGGGCACACAAATACGTGGAGAAGTTGGACTGGATTAGGTTAGGGGTGATCCCAGGCATGTTTCGAGACAAAGAACGCAACCGAGAGGATGCGGTGATTTATTACATATCGAGATAGTTATGGGTAAACCAACTGAGGCGTCAGACGCCGCAGGACAAGCTGCACAAGCACAAACTCAACTAGCGCAACAGTTAGTTGGAGAAACCGCACCGCTAAGGCGGGGATTAGTTGGCGATGCTACGGCTTTTTTACAAGGAGATCGTGATGTTACCGGGCTGCCGGAATTTGGAGCCTTCAAGACTGCGGCTGAGGGTCAGTTCGGCAGAGCCAGAGATTCCATTATTGCCACCACTCCAGAGGGTGGGCCATTAATTGCGGCTCTGGCGGGCTTAGAAGGCGACAGGGCGGGTAATCAAGCACTCTTTACCGGAGGGTTAGCCTCTGATGAGGTCAACCGTGCGTTGCAACTGGGAACGTTTGGTGCGGCCCAAGGTTCGCAAGGACTTGGCACTGCAGGTTTCATACAGTCTCAACGAGCGCAAGCTGAGGCGCAAGCCAATGCCGGTAAGTCTCAGGGTACTGGTCAGGCCGTTGGAACTGCGGTTGGTAAGGCCATTGCATCTGACCGAAGACTCAAGAAAAACATTACCCATATAGGCATGTACGGTCCCTACAATCTATATTCGTTTGATTATCTTGATGGCACTCACAGTGTCGGCGTAATGGCACAGGAAATGCCGGATCGCTTCGTATCAGAGGTCAATGGATATTTGATGGTCGATTACGGACTACTTGGTTATGGCTAATCGAGGATTTGGACAATTTGCTGGTTCTTTCGCAGAGGCCCTAACCAGAACAATTGGTCAGACTCAAGATAAAAAGCGTAAGGATGAACTTGCCAAGCAGCAAGCTAAATTAATTGAATTACGATTACAGGAGGGTCAAGTAAAGATAAACGCTTCGACTACTCTTGCAGACTTGATGACAGGTAGCATTGAGGAGTTTGAGCCGGCAGCCCCACAGATTTCTCCCGGTGGTCGTGAAATTCCACAGTTTACCAATGAGAGTCAGGAACCTTTAAGTTTGATTGAGATACTTTCCGGGAAAAGTCCGGAGGGTCAATTGGCTGCACTTCAGTCTGGTGTAGTAAGCGGTAAAAATATACTGGACTTTCAGACCGCACAAGACCAATTAGCGGCGGCCCCCGATCTAAGTAAAATGTTTGGACAGACCGATGAAAGTGGTAATCCTATGTTTGTTCCGGTTGGGGTTACGATTGATTCTCAGGGCAGGCCCGCCCAGCAATTTGGTCTGAATCCGGAATTCAATACTGCACAACAAGATGCTTTTTCACGCCAATCATTATCGCAACTAACTACTGAAGCACTTGAGATAATGGATATTGAGTCTGAGCTATCCGGTTCCCTGCTTGAGTCTGGGTTCCCGTTTGGCGGTCAGGCTAGAACCGGACAGTCTGCTTTGGCTACAGTAGGAGGTTTACTGGGATTTGATACCAAAGAACAAAAGCAAAATGTCGCAAAACGTGATCGCGTTGAAAAGCTCTACGGTCAGATTTTGGGTATTCGTATGCAAAGAATGTCTGAATCCGGTGAGTCGATTACAAACGATAAATTAGCCTTTTTACAGTCCGTTTCTCCAAGTACGGATAAGAGTTCGGATGCTAATGCCAAACTCTTGGCAGACTTTCTACAGGAAGAACTCAATAAATCAGACATTGAGGGAACAAAAATTCCTGCGGCTGAAAGAAAGAAAGTTCTTGACTTTATCCGTAAGGCTCGTAGTGGTGAATTTGTGCAGGCCGGAGAGGCAGTTATCGATATTCCAGCCATTGCAAAAATGACCATTCAGCAGCTTGAGGGACTTGACATTGAGAATATGTCAGATGAATTATTTGAAGCAGTGGTTGCCCGCCGAGATGCCCTGAAATGACAGAGCTTGATAACCGAATAGAGGCGAGACAAAAAACGCTTCAGGGCGGTATAGATGCGCGCATAGCAGCAAGAGAGGCGGAACTGTCAAAGACCGAAACACCGACTCCGTTTATTGATCAGGTGGGAAGTACGTTTTTGAATAACCTACTTTCACTACCAGGCGCTGCTGGTCAGGTATTAGCGCAAGGAGCGTCTGGTACAGAGGCCGCACTTGAGGGTGCTGCGTCAGTTCTAACTGGCGGTGACTTTGATTTTGAGCGCCGTGCAAATAGAAACCTTCAGTTTCCTGGCATTGCTCAATTGAATGCTATTCCACAACCAACAACTCAAGACATAGAAGCGTTCACCGGTACCTTTAGTAAAGAATTTGGGCAAAGACCACCTGACCAACCCGGTGTTGAGAATCCAGTACCGCTTTTTAGTGAGAGATTCGGTCCTGCTTTTGATGAAGAACTGGCACGCATAAACCAGGAAGAAGCGAGAATAGCTGAGAAATTCCCGTTCAAGACGGGAGCGGGTAAGGTTGGTGGTGATGTTCTTTCGTTGCTAACTGGAAGGCTACCATTTGCCAAAGGTTTTAACGCTGCAGAAACGGCGTTTGTGGCAAAGAAATTCTCTGATTCAATGACCAATCCAGGGGTCAGAAAGATAGTTGAACTGGCCTTGGATTCAAAGGCCGTTCGTGCGCTCAAACAAGGCGGTGGTCGAGCAGTTGAAACGGGCGCTGAAGCTGCTGTGTTGAGTTTATTGAACGGTGGAGACCCACTTGAAACAGCAGCTTTTGCTGCCGGTGGACAAGTTATAGGAAGTGGTTTGATCAAGTTTAGTGAGGGGTTGTTGACTGGGGGGCCATTAAAAATTGGCGGTAAGATTTTGTTAGCCTCTGCATCATTTGGTGCGCTTATACAAATGAGTAAAGAGACAGTTCCTGGTGGTGATTTGAATGCGGCTAGAGAGTTAATAGATTCAATGGCAGCAGGGTTTGGTAAGGTTCAGATGGCGTTGATTTTAGGTGCTGTCAGTACTCTGGCAGGTGCGGGCAGATTGCGTGGCGGAGACTTGGCTAAGAACTTACCGAAGCTCGCCGACGCACTTGCGACAATCCCAAGAGCAACGAGTATTTCCTTGCTTGAGGATTATCTGAATGCCACACCTGATGAAAAGAAAACCATTGATGCAACCATAACCCAGTTACAGCAAGACCCTGAATTCTTTGGTCCTGAGATTACCAATAAATTATTGAAGGCTATGCAAAGTGGTAATTTAACAAGTGCTTTGAGAGAAGTTCAGTAATGGCCATTTCAAAGGAAAACTATCAAATTACTGCTAATGATTTACAGGGGCTTATAAACCGATTAAATTCTTCAGTGCTTAACAGGATATCCGATAGACTTGATAAATTAGAGGGTTTTCGTGGAGAACTTGAAACGGCTTCTGGTACATTTACTGGCGACGTTAAAGCAACCGCTGTAAAAGTAGTTGATTCCAACAACACAACAATACAGCAGATGGAATAATGGCTAACGTACAAAGAGGAAAAATAAATCGTGCTGATCAGGCACATTGGGACGGTGTAACCAAAACCGTTTCGAGAGTAGACGCCACGGGAGGCACTGTATCTGAATTAGTCGTTGATGATCATATTGACGTTCTACAGGTCTTTGGTGGCGGTGATACTTTCACGGTTGCAACCATTACAGCCGCCTTAAATTTTATCGGTTCAAATGTTGCCACATTACTGTGGGCAACAGGAACCTGGGTGATTGATTCCAATGTTACTATTCCAGCAACTCTTGCCAACACCATTCCAGCAGGTTGTGTGTTTGCTATTTCAACAGGAGTGACTTTGACCTTTTCAGGACCAATTCATGTGGAGTATGCAATTAATGATGGCACGGGTTGGTATACGCTTGCGGGTACAGGTGTAGTGACATGCACACTTGGTGCTAGTGGATTTCCGGGGTGGTAAATGGCTAACGTACAACGTGGATTTATAAGTCGGGATGATGTAGCACACTGGGACGGTGTTACTCGTACTACTTCGCGTGTGGACTCTACTGGCGGAACTCAGGTTGGTCTTAATTTTGGCGATGAGGTTGATGTATTACAAGTTTTTGGGTCTGGAACTAACCGCACTTTATCAACAATCAATGATGCCATAACAAGACTGGGCGGCGCGAATGCGACATTATTGTTTGGTGTCGGTACATGGACAATCACAGATAATTTAACGATTCCCGCCACTGTTATCTGTCATATTCCTACCGGATGTATATTCAGCGTTGACGCTGGCAAGACGCTCACATTCAGCGGGCTAGTCAATACTGAACTTGCTTCTAATTGGTTTAGTGGTAGCGGAACGGTCACGGTCAGCGTCACAGGCTCTCATTTTGGAAACTATCACCAAACATCTGCTGAGGCTTCTGCCAGCGTAACTCCTACCAACTTTCAGTATAAGCCATACAACATGACTCGCTATGGCGTGGACGATACCGGCGCTACAGATGACTCTACTTTAGTACAGGACACGCTAGTTAATTTAGCGGCACAGGGCATTGTAGGTTTCTACTTCCCTGCGGG
>SDBT01019776.1_pt1 | contig 10548 bp, 32 predicted proteins | sample 2277101 | NCBI WGS metagenome assembly SDBT01 (sample SAMN10404973, study PRJNA504765) | marine sediment metagenome | isolation source: marine sediment core GS10_PC15, 103 cmbsf | place: Arctic Ocean: Southern Knipovich Ridge | collected 2010
CACAGCGTACGTCTCCAGTATTATCTCTTCTGCTTCTCCTTGGACTCAAATGTCACATAACACAAGACTCTTGCTTTCTGGTTTTCCCACCTTTCTTCTACGGATTCATTTTATAACCTCCATTGTATTTAATTAGACTTCCCATATTTCCTATTTTGCGAAGTCTTTTTATTTAATATAACAATCATACTTGGAAAATTTGCAGGTTTTAAATTATTAAATCTTAATCTTCCATTTATCCACATAAACATTGCTCCAGCTTCTTGAAGTTCTTTAAACCATCTTGTTGAAGTATCCATCCTTAATAACATCACAATTAACTTTCCTTTCTTATTTTCTTCAATCGCTTTTAATACCCAAGGTAATGGTTTTGAATAAGGAGGATTAACATAAGTTTTATCTTCCCAATCGACTTTTAATCCATCAAATAGAAAAGGGGGATTAGGGTCTAAAGGACATGGATCAAACCAATCACTAAATACTTCCATTATTCTATTATCTGTTGCATAATTATCGTTTGTCATTTCTTAATCTTCTCTTTTAATATTATTTCTTTTGAACACATTGAACATCTTCTTTTATTTTTAAAAACCTCTTTTGTTTTTTGTTGTGTTTCTTTTTCATTTCTCATTTTTGTTTCACCTTTTGCACTTTTTGCGAATCACTTCTTATAGCCCAATCTATAATCATTGCTCCAACAGGAATTATTAAAATCAAGGCAAACCAATAATCTTCTATAGAAAAATAATAAACAGAGATTGCAAAATAAATTATTATAAATAAAAACTCAAATGATATTCTTTTCATTTCTTTTCCTCCTTCGCTTTTGTATCCTTATCTGAAATGTCAGGGTTACCCATGTCCCGTTTATTGCTAATGGACTGTGAGGCGTGACAACACACCTTGTTAGAGGCAGTTTTATTCGCCCGTTCACCCTGACTATGATTCTGATTTGCACTCAATTGCGAAATCCCTTCCACTGATTTGTCTGTGTAGCAGGGCGAATGTTCCTTTCCGCCAGTATCTCGAGTCTGTTTGTTTAGTGGTTGGGTATTAATTCTGTTTCTTTCTTTTAGAATTATTAATGAACCTAATGCTATCACAATTATTCCAAAAATTAAAACTATTGAGATTATTATTTTTGCAATCTGTTCTGGTGTTAATTCTTTTCCCATTTTATTTGTTATGCGAAGTGAATATATATTTTATCATATATAATGCACTAAAACACATTCCTCCTCCAATCCAAATTATAATTGCTGAAAATGTATCAGTTAATGTTAAAGCATAACAAAATGCTACAATTCCAAAAAACCATAAGATAATAAATTCCATAATTAAAATCCATATTTTATGTAATCCACTAAACTCCTTTCTAGGTATTTCATTTCCAATCCACGATTTAAATTTATTTCCCATTTTGTAACTTATCAGAACAACTCTTCATAACTAGCAAGAGCATTCTTTGGATTTAATTCAAGATAAACATTAGTTGTTGAAATATTACTATGGCCTAATAAAGTTCTAAGGTGATGAATAGGCATTCCATTTGAAACACATTGATTAGCAAACCCATGTCTTAATGAATGGAAATGTAAATCTGGCTTAGCTTCCAGGAGTCCTGCTTTATCTGCTGTCTTATGAAATGCAGATTGTAAAGCCCTAGCTCCACACTTCATTGGAATATATTTTAAATGTTTTGGCATAAAACCTTTTGGTAATGGAACAATACGATCCTTAGCACCCTTTGCTTGTCTAATAAACATTCTTCTTTCTTGCATACTAATATCCCCTGGCTGCAGCTTAACTACCTCTGAAATTCTCATTCCAGCACCAAATCCTAATAGGAATGCTATCTTCCAATGTTCATACTTGGTGTTTTTGATAAGTTTTACGAACTCATCTTCATGTATTGCACAAGGTAATTTCTTTGCCATATTTCGTTTTATAAAACTTATGCGAAGTGTTATTCTTCTGCCTCCAATCTTTTAAAAACTTCATTATCATCAAAAGTATCTGCTTCTGTCTTCTCTTTTTTTATAAGATGATTTTGAGATAAAATCTCTGAATTTAAATTAACCATTTCCTTCAAAATTTCCATTTCTTTTAATAACATTTCAAAGTTAGTAAAATCTTCTGGTTCTGCCAAGCCTTCAAATTCAACTCTGTTATCTGCTTTTACTTTTGGTTCAAATTTCTTTTTTGTTTTTTCCATTCTTTCTTAACTTCCTTCTCTTTCTTATCATGTTGTTTAGCAAACTCCTCAAATACTTTTGCTTTCTTTTCAAAATCGTTTGCAAATTCACTTAGTTTTGAATTTTCTGTTTCTACAACCTTTACTATCTTATCCATCTTATGTTTCTTAACTATCAATAATTTCTTTTTCTTTAGTTTATATTTATTCTTCTCTTCTTTTTCCTTTTCTTTTGAGAGCATCTTACAAACTTTAGATAATCCTCTACAAACATCTGCCATTATTTTATTTTGTCCTATTTGTTCCATTGTCATTTCAGTTTAGTGTGATTTTCTGCAATCTTATTTAATTCATCTTCAAATGGTTTAAATCCTTCCCATTCACTAATATGATTATGCCAGGTTAATTTCAAATCTTCTAAGTGTTCTCTTGCTTCTTCTAAATTATTCTCAGCAGAAATAACTCCAGCTTTAGCTTCCTCTAATTCTTCTTTTAATGGTTTATGTAATCTAACCTTTTCCATCATATAATCATAATCATAGGTTTGTCCTTTGTATATTTTATTAGTTCCCATTTTCTGTGTTATCTGCAATCCTCCTTAATTTATCATTTAGTTTCCTCTCTCTAAATTGTATTTTCTTTAAAACTCTTTTATTAAAACAGATTTGTCTAATTACCCAGAGGAATTTTATTTCATCTTCTATTTGTTCTTTAGTTCCCATTTGTATAGTTATGCGAATTTATTTTCATCCTGTTATCCTTGCTTTTAGTTCTTCTGCTCTTAAACAATTTCCACATATATACTTCTTTTTCTTAGTATAAGAACAAATACAATGTTTCTTTTTCCATTCATCAATCAACCCCAACACATCTTCTTTATCTAAAAGTATCATCGAACTATGAAATCCTAACATCGCCACATCTTTTTCAGTATAATGCTTTATTGTTTTAATTACCATTTATCCTTGCTTTTAATTCCTTTCTTGTAAATTCTGCCATTAAGTCTGAAATGTATTTCCATTTCTTATGGCTTTTATGATCAGTCATTTCTAAATTTGAATAATTATTATTCAATAGCCAATATTGAGCTTCAGCTTCTAATTCTTTAATTGGTTTCATTTTCATTTCCTATAACTGCGATATTACGAAGTTACTTTTCTCTCCAATCATTCATATAATATTTAATTAAAAGATATTTATCAAAAGGACTAATCCCATATTCTAATATCTCATCAATCTTTCTTGCAGTATGTCTAACAAATTGACTATCATCTTCTTTAGCACCTTCATAACCTTGTTTAAGTCCAGATTCAAATACTTTCTTTTCTCTTGCTGTTTGTTTATTATATTCTGTTGGTTTAGGCCAATACAATTTACACTTCTTGCAATAAAAAACTTCTTCCGATGTATTCTTTATTTTAATTACTCTTAATTCATTCCCACATTTCTTACAAGGTATTTTACTTCCCATTTGCTGTCTTTTCTGCACCTATCTCTTCTGATTTAATTTTATCTAATTCTAACTCTTCTGATTTAATTTTATCTAATTCTAACACCATATCTTCTTTATTGATTATTCCTTTTCTAAGTAATACCCTAAGTAAAACATTTAGTATATCTAATTTCATTGCGTCTTCCTCCTCTTATCTGAAGTTTTTATTCTTTCAACAACTATTTCTTCTATTATATCAAAAACATTTCTCATTGGTTCAAAAAGATGAAACATAATTATTAATAATAAAGTTGCTCCAAAAAGAATAGTCTTTAAACTTTCCCCTTGCATATAATTTTCAGCAGTATAAATTATCCCAAAACAAAAAATAATTAAGATAAAAAGATTTATTTTTAATCTTGCTATTCTTATAATCCACTTTTCTATCTTTTTATTCATTTTTGTTTCTCCTTTGGTGCATTATAGGAAGTAAAGACTCTCCCAATTTGAAAGAACCAAATCCCCATCATTACATAAAAATGCCAAGTTAAAATCTCATCAACAATTAACCACATAATTCCAACTACTATCATCATTAAGATTAGAGTTAAGGTTATCTTTTCACTTGTTTTCATTTCGCCATCTCCTTCTTATAGGAAGTCAATTCCTTTATTTTATTTTCTAATATTTCTAATGCTTCATCTAATTCTTCATCTGTTGCTTCATCAATCTTCTTTTCTAAAATATCCATTATTTCTTTTGGGATAACTTCCTTTTGATCTTCTTCATAAACTTCCCATTTATCTTCCCACCAAGATTCTGCTAACAAATGTGGTTTACTATTACTTTTAATAGCTAATTGTTTTTTATCTTCATTAATTTCAGTGTCATGAACAAAGTAAATTTGACTATTACTTCCAAATAAAAAATATCTATTTCCCCCATGTCTTGTATCTACTACAATCTTTCCTTTCATTAATTCTCTTATTGCTTTTTGAAATTTCATTTCGCCATCTCCTTCTTTTCAGAACTTTCTTTCCAGATCGGTAATTTAAATTTAGGATTTCTACAAGTATTCATAAAAGCACATTCTTTACTATAAGCTACTTGGATTCCAGTTAATGAATCTTCCCATCCTATTGAATTTCTTATTATCATTTCGTCCTCCTTCTAATTTTCGGAAGTCAATTCACCTAATTTAATTATATTTCCACAATCTGAACAAATAACTCTTTCCTTTCCTTTTTTAAAATAAATTCTTTTTTTCTCGCCCTTTATGTATTTTCCAAATAAATCAGTATTTTTAATCCAATAAACCTTTTTTAGTTTATGTTTACATTCCCCAATTCTTATCAACGGATTCTTTTCTGTCCAACTGCTTCCCCCAATCCATCTTCCATCTACTTTTTTATAAGGAGCATACATAGTTACCTTTCCTTTAATTCTAATATATTCTCCTTTCTTTAGTGTTATTGATTTCATTTCGCATTAGTGCTGAAATCTGCACTCCCAGATTTATTTGAATATCTAACTTGTTCTAATAACACAGGAAACTTCTTCCAAAACTTATATGTTTGACAATCTTTATATTCAGGTAATGAGCAATCTCTTCCACTTAGTCTTGCTACAGAACAATACCTAAAATGTTTACATACTGATTCTTCTAGATTATTTTCCATTTTGAATCTCCTTTATATTCTTAAGGAAATACTCTCTTTCTTTTCTATCCCAAATTGCATGTTCATCCATTGTGTTTATTCTATCTTTAGTTTCTTTGAATACTGCTTTCATTGTATCTCCTGGCAAAGTTGCCTAATAGGTATTGTTTGAATGGTATTGTTTACAATATAAGGTATCTCCCCATCCTCATTAACTGTTTTAATTATTACACTATTCCAAAATAAACTTCCATCTCTTGCACCTGCAGAATAAGATTCATTTCTTATCTTTTCTATTTTACCTTCTATTAATCTATCATTAACAAAATAACCTGCAATTACAATTCCAACCACCATTAAAATAATTGTTACGATCCAGAATGCTTTTTTATATCCACTTGATTCATAATCTTCTTCCATTATACATACCTCCTTCTATTAGGTATTAATTCTAGTTCTTTCTTTTGTCCAGAGCAATATGAACAATTTCCACTAATACATAACCACTTACCATTTGGTAAAAGTTTGTGTATTGTTTCCTTGCCTTCTATTTTACATAATCCCATTCTTGTTATAATCACCTCTTGTTTCATTTTAAACTATGGTTAAAAATTTATCCTCCATTATTACATGAACCTTTCCAAGAGTTCCTTTAAAGTAGCATTCATATCTAGGATCTTTGTTAATCCTTTCAATAAATTCTGTTGCTTCTTTTAATGATTTAAATGTTAGTTTCATTTTGAATATTAAAAACAAGGCCGAAGCCTTGTTTTTCTTAAGCTATTGGTTTTAGATAAGTCTAAATATCTTCTACCCAATAGCCAAGTTATGAAATTTCTTATTTTCATTTTTTCTTTTCCTCCTTATTTAATTTATTATTTTCTTTTTCCATCATTTTTTGTTTACAAGATAATTCATGTGCTTTAGTATTATATTCTAATTGTTTAGGATACATTGATCTAAATTCTTTATCACAAAACTTGCATCTTTTTTTTAGTATCTTTTTTTCCATGATTTATATAAGAGGGTAGGGTATATAAACATTTCCCTTCTTTTTTTCACTTGCCTTCTAAAGTCCTGAAGTCCTTAAATTTGGGTACTTCAGGAATTGGTTTTTTCATGTTTTTTATATTTTAAAAATAAGGTAGGATAAAAGAGGTATCTTAAAACCTACCTTATTGATCTCACCTAAATCTTCTGGGCTAACTATTCATGAAAAAAAGGGATTTAGGTGAGTATGATTTCATCTTCTTAATTTTCTATCTCTGTTTGGATAGTTCCATTTAATTTTATTAAAGCATCTGCATTCTGCTAAGATGTTTGATAATTCTTTGTTGCAGTGTCTACATTTGAATATTTGTTTTATTTTCATTTGTTTCTCCTTTATTATAATGTAGGGTGCAATCCAATCCTACAAGCACTAAATAAGCTATTTATAGCCATGTGGCTTGATTATTCTTTATATTCTACTGAATAACTTGTAGCTAATCCAGAACCTTTCTTTGTTACCTTTACAAACTTTGCTTCAGGTTTCAACTTAAGAATCTTTTGGATTTCTTCAAGCACAGTATTTGGAACTCTATATTCTTGACTATTTGCAATCATAACTTTATATTCAAACTCTTTTCCTTCTTTATCTGTTCCAGTTCTATCTTCTATTGGATATGATATATCAACCTTATCTAAATCTGCTATGTTTAGAGTTAGCTTTGGTTCATATCCTTCTGCTGTTTCTTTTAAACTTGTCATTGTGTTTTACCTCCTTTGTATTAATGATTTTAAATGTTAAACATTTATTACAGTATTCTTCCTTTGCAACTGGAACAAATGATGCCTTACATAATCTACATATTTTACTTTTTAGATTCATTTGGTTCTCCTGTTTGAAACATTTTAAATTTACTTTGTGCCTTAGCAACATTAAGAGTAACTTCCATCCCATGATTTCTTCTCCTTTTATCTAAAACTAAATTTAATCTCTTTAATGCTCTACCTAACCACTTAGAATTTATTTCATCATCAACTTCTCCTGAAAATTCTCTGAAATCATCTGTTAATCTTTTTATAGAATTATAACTTAAATTAGGTTCTTTTTTAGAAATAAAATCATATACCATAATATCTAAACTTTCTATCTGTTGATCCTCTTTTTTTGATGCAACAATTAGCTTTGAAATCCTAATAATCTCCACCAGCGTTTCCTGTCCAAGAAACTCTGCAATAAAAAATAATGGTAAGAATAATTCAAGATCTCTCCCCATGATTTCAGATTCATTAATTTTATTAAATAAAGAGGTTTGTAGTGTAGTTAGTGTAGTATGTGTTGTATGTGTAGTGCGTGTAGTTAGTGTAGTATTATAGTGATTAGCTATGTAGTTATTCCAGTGTAGGTTTATGTTTTTTAGAGAAACTACACTACACTTACTACACTGAAGTATATTCTTAAGGATATACTTTATCACCTCATTTTCATGAAAATCCTCTACCAACCTAGTTTTCAAAGGATGGTTACTTTTCTCCAAAATTAAGGTGATTGATCTATCTTCTAACACTTCTTCCATACCCCAAATGTTAGCCATAATAATAGGCCTATAAACCTCAAATTCTTCTACCTCCATTTCCACTCCAGCTAAGCTTTTAACTTTCTTCATTCTATAGATTTTAATTCCTTTTTTGTATGCTCCATTTAACAATTCTCTTACAGAATTTTTATCCTTATTTGCTACACCTTCAAACTCATCAATACCTATTGTTCCACTAGTTCTAAATAATACTGCTTCTGTTGGAGAAGCCATAACATTTCCATCTTTTGATAATCTAGTTATTAATTTTAAAGCTCTGCTTTTACCAGAACCTCTCATAGCATTAAAATATAAATATGGATATGAACTAAAATCTTTATGCCAATAAGTTCCAAGAATCCAAATAGCAATTAAGGAATAATAATCTTCTCTCATATCTAAATAATGTTTTAATACTTCTTTTATTTGTTCATAACATTGTAATAGTTTCTCTTTTATTTCTTCTCTTGTTAATTTTTCAATAGTTTCAATCTGTTTAGCCTTCACTTCTGTAGCCATCACCCTTTACCTCCACTTCTCTTTTTTGATTATAAGTCCCTGATTTCATTTCTATTTGACAGCAAGGACATATTTTCATTACAATATCATTTTCAGTAGAATCTTCTCCAGCACAGTTTGGGCATTTCCAATATGTCATTTTAAAATTTCAATACCTAACCACCTTCTTTTTAATTCTTTAGCAGCTTTTAATGTTGAACATGAACCAGCAAAACAATCAACAATTAACTCATTTTCTTTGGTAGAATTTCTAATTAATTCTTTTAATAATTCCACTGGTTTTTGTGTTGGATGTTCCTCATTATTAGTTCTTGCAAAATCTAAAACATTTAAAGGTCTTTTATCACAATATAATTTTCTTTTTCCTTTTGTAGCAAATATAATTAATTCATATTTTTCTGCATAATTTCCTTCTAAATCCCCAGCACTCCAATTATTCTTATTCCATACTAAACAATTCTTTAAAGTAAAATGTTTTTCTATTATTGGTTTAACTTTATCAATAACTTTCCAGGATGTGAAAGTGTATATATGGGAATTTTTCTTCATCTTTTCTTCTAATAATTTTAATGATTCATCTAATAATTTAAATGCCTTTTCATCATCATTAGAAATCTTATCATATTTCTCTTTCCTATGATTAGATTGATAGTTCATTCCATAAGGAGGATCAATAACAACACAATCAATTATTTCATCATCTAATTTAGGAATCTCTTTTAAACAATCTCCAATGATTAATTTATTATAATCTTCTTCAATAAATTCATTAAGTTTTTCTAATGTTAATTTAATTCCTTTTTCATTTTCTTGTTCTATTATTTCCTGTTTAGTTGAACCATTATTGTAATCTGCTTTAATTTCATCTAACCAATTATTCCAAATTTGTGTAACTCTTGGTCTTTTAATTACCTGAACAATGTTAGCTACTTCTTGATGAGTTTTCCCTTGTAAGATATAGTTTATCGTCGGTATGTTAATTTTGGCGGTTCTTGCCAATTTTAACATTTGGTTCTTATTAATCCTATCATTTATAGTTCTTCTTGCTAAATGAAAAACTTTTCCTATTTCTTCATCTGATTTAAATTCATTAATAAAATTTAATATTACTTCAACTTCTTCTTCTTTAGTTAATGGAATACCATGTTCTTGATTACATTCAACTGCTTTGGAATAAATATCCTCACCTTCAAATAATTCAACATCAATCTTCCTATTCTTTAATCTTTTATTAGCTTCAATCCTGTGTTTTCCATCAATTAAAATATATTTTTGCCTGTTAATTTCTTTAACTAAAATAGGTTTAGAGGTTCCACTATCATATTTTTCCATATATCTTCCAATAGCAACCTCATTTAATTTTCTTATTGCATCAATCTTTTCATCAACCTCAATATATTCAATAGGTATTTCTTTCATAGTTTTTTCTGTGCCTCCTCTTTTTCTTCATTCCAATCACTTTCTACCTCATCTAAACATTCTCTAAGTTTTCTTAGTTGTTCTCTCTTCTGAGGTGTTGCATCTACAACTTCTTTATGATCTAATCTAAATATATCATTCCTTCTTTCTGCTTCTAATAATCCACTTAATATATTTCTTACATCAGTATTAGATGGACAATTTTTGAAACCTTTTTTATCCATTACTAATAACCATTTACCAAAAACTAATCCTTTTTCCATTCCCCATTTCCCACTGTCTGTTAAAAAACATTGAAAATTGTTTTTTTTATTCCAATTATCTCGATAATTATTCCACTCTTCTTTCATTCTTCCTTCCTTTCTTCTCTTGGAAGAATACTTTTTATTTCAGAAAACAGAACTAACATTTCACCAAACTTTTCTTCAATCAAAACTAATCTATCATTAAAGTCTTTATTAATATTTAGAATTATTCCATTCAACCAATTACCATTAGTTAAAGTTATATGCACAGATTGTTTTTTATCAAAATAGAATCTTGCTTTTTCATAAGTATCGTTATTCTCGTTCACCATCTTAATATATTTTAACACAGTTTAGTTTAAATACTTTGCCGTAAAAACAAGAGGTTCATACTATCTTGCTAGTGCGAACTTCTATAATTATCACCCTCGATAAAACCCCAACCAAGAATTATTGTAAGGGGTTTTGGTTGGTTTGAATATAAAAGAGAAGGACTTTAAAACTTAGCGAAGTTAGGCTA
>SDBT01019777.1_pt1 | contig 10547 bp, 12 predicted proteins | sample 2277101 | NCBI WGS metagenome assembly SDBT01 (sample SAMN10404973, study PRJNA504765) | marine sediment metagenome | isolation source: marine sediment core GS10_PC15, 103 cmbsf | place: Arctic Ocean: Southern Knipovich Ridge | collected 2010
GTAGTACTTCGCTTTAGCCGTGTATTGCTCCATGTACCTTGCACTAAAGAGCATAGCGGCAACACTAACCACAGCTATCGCAAGAAGAACCAGCGAACTCAAGCCGTCAAGGACAAGGTTAATACCAAGCGGTATCGGCCATTTACCAATCTTATAAACCTGGGTTTCGCCTATACTTACAATCGCAAAAAACAAAACGCTTATCGTTGCTGCGTTTGCAAGAAACGTAACTACAGGATTTGCTTTTCTGCCGAGTAAGCTCCCGATCAACGGCATTAAAAAAGCCATTACAAGAGGGATAGCAACAAAAGCGGGCAGAGGCAGCGATATGCTCATCCTTTTAATCTCCTTATCTTCGTGATGTCGAACGTGCCGTATTTATCATAAAGGCGGATACAAAGCGCTATCATAAGAGCCAGTGAACCAAGACTGATAACTATCGATGTCAACACAATCGCCTGGGGCAGCGGATCGACGGAATTGTTCACAAAAAATTCGCTCACTTGACCGGCACCTGTGATAAATTTACTATCATCGATAACTATAGGGGCAATGCCACCCTTACGGAAACCGAGCATGATAAGAAAAATGTTTACCGCGTATTCCATCACAAGAACACCGATAACTATCTTGACCATGTTCTTTTTAACCACGGCACAGTAAAGGCCGATCATAAATAGTAAGAGACACAATGCATAAGCCATTTAGAATTACTCCTTTTCGGATTCCGAACTGTTGCCGTTTGTCCTGAATATCGAAAGAACAAGAACCATAAGAAAGAGCGACGCACCAACTTTGATACCTATCGCGATATTCGAAAGTGGAATTGTCCCGGCACTGACCAGCTTAAACGCTCTTTCACCGCCGGCCTGATACTCCTGATAGAAAAAATTATAGAAAAATGATGTTGCGCCATAGAAAAGACCGAACAACGCAACCGCTGCAAACATAAGCGCTCCTACACAGTCGAATCTCCCCGCCCATTTGAGCGATAGATTCCTCTCGGCAAATTTTCGGCCGAAAGCTAACATCAAAAGAATATAAGACGCCGCAAGAATCACACCGCCTGCAAAACCGCCGCCCGGTGTAATATGTCCGAAGATAATGATATAGATACCGAACATGAAAATCAGCACCTTGATCCAACTGCTGACCGTCTTTACTATTAAGGTCATACCTTTCATTCGTCGGCCTCCTCCAGTTTCTTCCTGCTTTTGGTACGCATAATTACCATTACCCCTATTATGGAGGTAAACAACACCGTCGCTTCACCAAGCGTGTCATACGCCCGAAAATCAAGGATCACCGACGATACAATATTGGGTGCTCCGGTCATTTCAAGACCATCCTTAATGTAAGTCTGCGATGCACTGTCATCAGAATCCGCAAAAACCGGCTCACCTAATTTCGGCATCGAATGAAGAGAAAAAACTCCGACAATACAGATAACAACAACCACAACAATAGAAGCTATCGTCTTGAAAAACTCACGGTCTCCGCTGATAAAGGTCAAGTCACGAGAAATCGCCGCCCGGATCAGTATGATTAGACCGAGAACTTCGATCACGATCTGGGTCATAGCAATGTCCGGTGCCCGCAAAAGCAAAAACAATATCGATGCGCCAAATCCTATCGCTCCGACACAAATCACCGAGCTAAGAAGGTTTTTCGTCTCAACCGCGATAAGCGTTGCCAAGATTATAAACAAAAGTAACACGTAAATGACAGGCATAATCACCTCACCAGATATTTTTACAAACGATAAATAGTATTATTAGTAGTCCAACAGTAACCCACGTCAGGTACGCAGGCAAAATCCCGCAGTGAAGAAACTTCAGAAATTTCGTCAAGCAAAGACCGGCCTTGCCGCCCTGATTATACGAGTCAAAATAACCCTTCTCCTGACCGGAGTAAAGCTGCTTCAAACCGGCCATCGAAGAAACCGTCTTATAGAAATGTGTACCCGGTATGGTCATCTCTTCGTTAGTCTGGATCTCACCACACGTCCACGTCGGTACAACGCGAATTTTTTTAAACACGGCACCGACAAAAAGAACGCCGAGTCCAAGAAGCACACCGACGGCTATAATAATCGTCGCGATACCCGAAGACCACGTGCCAATAATCTCGAAATCGCCTTCAATACCAAGACTTGCAAGAGCCGGCAGAATAAAGAGCTTTAGCGGAACATGATAAAATATCCCGAAAAATACACACAGAAACGCAAGTACTATCATCGGTAACGTCTGCAAAAACGGCGCTTCACGAACGCCCTTGAGCCTGTCGGGCAAACGAGACAAAAATATCGAATGAATAAGTTTCACAAACGATGCCAGTGTAAGAGCACTGCCGAACATGGCGCAGGTAAGCCACACAGGCCACAATTTCGCCGCCAACACAGTCTGTTCACTACCCATCTTGATGACGCCCTGATAAACCATCCACTTGGACACAAAACCGTTAAAAAGCGGAATACCCGAAATACTCAAAGCCGCTATCAGACATGTCACGAAAGTAATCGGCATCTTCCTGCCGAGCCCGCCCATCTCATCAAGTTCCGCAGTCCCGGCCGCCTTTTCAGCAGCCCCTCCGCAAAGGAACAAACAGCATTTATAGATAGCGTGATTGAGCATATGGAATAGTCCACCGGCAATACCAACCGGCGTCATCGTCGCGATACCAAGAACCATGTAACCAACCTGGCTGATAGCATGGTAAGAAAGAAGCTTCTTGAGATTATGCTGAACCATAGCAATCATCACCGCTATCAAAATCGTCGCGGCCCCTATTGCCGCAAGAACCATACTCATACCCGATTCAAGGATAAAGATCTTAGTAACAATGATAACCAGAAGATAAATACCGAGCAGCTTGTCAATCGCCGCCGGAAGCAGTGCCATCACCGATGTAGGTGCAACCTCGCCACTGGTCGGAAGCCAGGTATGTAACGGCATAGCCCCGGCCTTGGTTATCGCCGCTACCATCAGGCACAAAAACGCGATAATCGGTATCGAAGAGCTTGTAACGATCTTCTCGGCGGACATTTCGGAAATAAGAAACGTACCCGAAACCGCCCACGTCAAAAGAATACCAAAAAGAAGCGCCGCGTCCGAAGCCCCTATCATCGCAAAGCTCTTGGTCGCAGCAAAACTCGATCCCTTACCACCGGTGGTTATCAGAAGATAAAGCGATACTGTCACTATCTCCCAGAATATCAGAAGGAACAGTAAATGATCGCTAAGAACAATTCCCACGGCCCCAGCGATAGTCAGAAGAACAGAACCGTAAAATGTGTTCGCTTTCTCACTAAACGCCATTGACTTAAGGGAATAAAGCGTAACAAGAAAACCGAAACCACAGCAAAACATCAATATAAACGATCCCAACGGCTTTGCCGCCAACAGCAGGTTAAGGGAAATATCCCCCAACTGAATATTTAATAAGGACCAGGAAGGTATAAAATCGGTAGTCGAAACCTTATAAAAACTTATTATCGAAAGGACAAAAACTCCCAGAGAAATAACCACTGCAAGTAATATGGAGACGCCTTTGACCTTGCGGGGCAAAAATAACAACACAAAGCCAACGACAAGCGGAACAAGCAACATGCCAAATGTCATCTTCTCCAATTCAATAACCTCCGTGCCTAAAGCACTTCTTTTTTAATGCGTTCGGTTTTCTCACGACTAAGTTTAAGCAACGATTCATAATCGTGTATTACATTTTTCTGCCCATCAACCACCGCGATTCGCTCGGTACAGCTATAACACGGATCGACAGCGGCTAGAGTAAGCGTAACATCGGCTATCTGCTGACCTATACACGACGCCTTAAACGACGGTACGTTAACAAAGCTCGGTGCACGGGCCTTATGACGAACGGGCCTGTTGCCTCCGTCACTGCGAACGTAATGAAACGTCTCGCCCCTCGGAGCCTCGGCACGACCGCAGCCCTCACCCGGCGGTATCTCCTTGACATCGACATAAACCGGGCCCTTGGGAAGCTTCTGCAAAGCCTGGCGGACCATCTTGATAGATTCGAACGTCTCAAGAAGACGAACTACCGCCTTGGAAAAAACATCCCCTTCTTCCTGGACAATAACGTTCCATTCTAAATCACCATAAGCCGCGTACGGATCGTCACGACGAACATCGATATCAATACCGCTGCCCCTCGCCGTCGGTCCGGTCACCGCGTACTGCAAACCATCTTCCTTGCTCAAAACTCCCACACCCTTGAGCCGGGAATGTATTACAGGATCATCAAGGACCGCTTTGGTTAAAAGGTCGGTCTTCTTCTCGATCATATCGAGTTCTTTGAGAATCTTCGGGACTAATTCATCCGGAATGTCCTCGCGACAGCCGCCGACTTTGACATTGCCGTAGTTATTTCGGTTACCCGTTATCTGTTCGAGAAGATCGAGAACTGGCTCACGATATTTCCACGCCCACATAAACACCGTATCATAACCGATAAAGTGACCCGCGAGACCAACCCACAACAGGTGACTGTGAATACGCTCCAACTCATTGATAATCGTACGAACATATCTGGCACGATCCGGCAATTCAACACCGACAATATCTTCCACCGCCTGAACATAAGCCAACGGATGCGTAGCCGAGCAGATACCGCAAATTCGCGATACCAGATAAGGCACCTGATCGAATTGAAGAGTCTCACTGATTCGCTCGATACCTCGATGATTGTATGAGATCCGTACATCAATATCGGTCACCGTTTCACCATCGACCGTCAGTTGAAAAAACTCCATCTCCTCCTGTAGCGGATGAAACGGACCAACTGCCAGCACAGGCTTCTTTATTGACTGCTTCATCACTTGACCTCTTTTCGCATAGGATAAACACCCTCGGGCCAGTCATCGGCCAAAATCAATCGCTCAAGCCGAGGATGGTTATTAACATGTATTCCGTAAAGATCATGTAGCTCACGCTCGGTCCATTCGGCCCCGGTTATAAAGGACGTAATCGAATCGATCGCCGGATTCTCCTTGTCACGAACGATAACCTTTGCCGTTATCACAATACCCAACTGATCGTATGAGAAATGATACAGAACTTCAAAAGTATCATCTGTTTCCAATGCCGTCTCAACAACAAATCGACACCCAACCTCCTCGAAAAGAAATTTGCAGATCTCAAAGCCGTTCTCAACCTCGCACGACAGAAAAATACGCTTATCCGTCGTCTCCTGGGTATCGATGATCTTATCGTCGATCTCTTTTAACTTGGTCTTTAATTCTTCACGGTTCATAATCGTTTCCAGTCTATCTTTATATAGCCGCAAGGGCCTTTAAAACTCCCGACATGATTGCCTCAGGCTTCGGAGGACAACCAGGAACGTATGCGATTATCGCGTTCGGGTCCACTTCCTTAATGATATTGTCAACCGGACCTTCGACATGATAACCCTTGCTGAATATCCCCATGCCACACGGACATGCCCCGATCAAAAAGACAACGCAAGGCTTAGCCGTCTGACGATAAACCTCTTTAAGACGTATCGCAGCCTGGCGAGTACCCACACCAGTCACTAATAAAGCGTCCGCATGTCTTGGCGAACCAACTAATTTGATACCAAGGCGTTCGACGTCGAACTTAGGCGTCAGACAGTTCACTATCTCGATGTCGCAGTTATTACACGCACCGACGTTCACATGAAAAACCCAGGGTGACTTCTTTAACGCATCAATTTGCCAACTCATATCTTATCTTCCAATATCAGAGCCAACTCAAACCTAATATATTTCCTACCGTAGCCAGTACCACTGCCAGGACCATCGCTATCCCGCAATATACCCAGAAAAACTTCATTGCATGATCGATCCGGACTCGTGGATTCGTATTCTTAATCAATATCACCAACACAACCACAACTACATACCAAACGATTCCCCGCCACCACGTAACAAAACCGCCAAGAAAGACCGTCACCACAAATAACGGTAGCGCTACAAGCATCATAGCCTGCATAAGTTTCCAAACAGCCAGAAGCGCGCCGGAATATTCCACCATTACACCGCCGGCCAGTTCAGTTTCCGCCTCGGCCATATCGAATGGCACAAAACCAAGTTTCGCCTGTACGCAAAACAGCGCAACCGAAAACGCTATAACCCCGGAGATACTCCAAATCGGGTTACCCGCTGCTATTGCCGCAAGGCTGATTGCACCGCCACTTTTTATTATCGCTACGATAAGAGCAAGTATCAGCGGCAACTCATAAGCCATCACCAATTTCATCTCGCGGCTGGTACCAACCGTAGCGTGAGGACTCGCACTGGCACTGCTGCCGAGAATCAACGCAAGCGACGGCAAGAGCGTCAGATATAAAACTACAATTACATCACCGATAAACGCCTTCGTCGGCCAGACCGCTGAATGCAATAGAATTATCGAAAGAAGCAACACCCCCGCCATTCCAACCAAAGGAGCCGCCATAAACAATCCACGATTAGCCTCAGCAGGGACCAGAGTCTCTTTACCCATCAGTTTCATCACATCCCATGCCGGCTGCAATACAGGAGGACCAACACGGTAATGAACAAGCGCACTGACCTTGCGAACCAGCCACGACGCAACCAGCCCCACAACTACCGTCAGGACAATCGCGCCAATCACGAACAATATCTCAAACAAAACGTTCATTTCTTTCCCTTTTTAGTCTCTCTCAAGAACGGTTCCCACAACTGACCGCCGGAAACCTTAACTACGATCCCGTCGAAAACTTCTACCATGTCATCTTCCTTCCGGGCATCAACTTCACGCCACTCTAAACTACCGTCACTACACGTTGCAACGCAAAGAGGTTTATCCCCATTATTAAGCCTGCCCCTGGATAGATCGCAAACACTGCTGGGATACGGTATCAAATCCGTATATATCGTCCCGAACGGACAGGCCATCGCACAGGTTCCACAACCCGTACACAGCATGTTCGCGCGCTTGAGCGTACCGGCGTCGTTGTGCTTACTCGGTAGCTTCTCCAATGCCCCTTTCGGACAAGCCTCGATGCAAGGCGCACTCTCGCAGCGCCTACAGATAAGAGCAAACCGAACCATCTCCAGCAAAGAATCGATACCCTTGTTCTCAGGATGAAACTTATAAGAACACTGGACACCAGATTCCACCTGGAGCCTGCTTTTCGACAAATCGATTACTAACTTTGCAGCCATAGTCTCGTACTCTAAAATTATTCCCATATATCGGGATACATCTTTATCTGGTCATAAGTAAACACCGGACCGTCCTTACAGCAGTAATACTTACCGATCATACAGTGCCCACATTTACCGATCCCGCAGCTCATGTTCTTTTCCATCGACAAATAAATCTGCTCCTCGCCAAATCCAAACTCAAGGAGCTTTAGCATCGCAAACCGCATCATAATCGGAGGACCACAAACAATCGCAACCGCATTCTTGATAACAACATCCTTCTTATCGAGAATCGTCGTCACGACACCGACGTTGTGTTCCCACTTACCGTTGGCCTTATCGACCGTCAGCTTGATATCAACGCCGTCTATCTTCTGCCAGTGGCCGAAAAGCGTATCCTTATATATAAAATCCTCGGGCGACTTGGCTCCGTAACGGCAAACAACCGACTTAAAGTCCTTGACCCTGTCAACCAAAGTCAAAAACAGCGACCGAATAGGAGCAAGACCAACACCACCGCCGACGATATAAACATGCTTGCCAGCGAAATCGTCAACAGGATAACCTTTACCGAAGGGCCCGCGAATACCAACCTTCTGGCCCTTCTTTGCTTCGTGAAGCATTCCGGTTATCCGCCCGGCCTTCATTATCGTTATCTCCATTTTATCTTTCATCGCCGGTGACGACGACGGAGTAAATGGCGCCTCGCCCTGGCCCGGAAGAGTCAGCTCGACAAACTGACCGGTATCAAAACCGAATTCCTCTTCCGGAACAATAACAAAGCTCTTAATCGTTGAAGACTCATCGATTATCTCGACGATCTCACCGTTAATGGGTTGATATGGGTTCGTTTTCATTTTCCGACTTTTGCTTTACCCTTATTTTTCGATTCTTCACTGAGTTTCTTCAACACTTCACGCAGATCGACACCACCGGCCTCGGCATCTATACACCTGCCGCAACCGACACACATCTGGATTCCGTACCTGTCCAGAAAATAGACAAACTTATGCATTAATCGATGCTTGATCCGGTCACCTAATATTTTCTTCGGATTACCGCCGCCCGCGACCGCAGCATAAGCCAAACGCATACAACTGTCCCACATCTTCATCTTCGCGAAATAATCCTTGTGCTTGAGATCGTAAAGATAGAAACAGTGACACGTCGGGCATATCCGAGTACATGCCTGGCACTCGACACAACTCGCCGCCTCTTCGTCATAAACTTCCGATTTCTCGCTGCCCTGTACAATATCACGAACAGCCGTATCGAATTTCAGGTCCGCGTTATTCTCTTCGAGTTGACGCCCAACCTCGGTGCGGTTTTTATCACGCTCGGAAATAACCGATTCAGACACCTCCCCGAACAACTTGGCGTGCTTATCTAAAAACTCATCGCCCTTCTCGGAACCGGCACTAATGACAAACCCACCGTCAACCGCCGAAACATTCAGATCAAATCCCTCATCCGCATACGGCTTACCATCGAAAACACTACACAAACAACTCTGGCCGGCCTCACTGCAGTCCGACGAGATAACAAACATACTCCTGCGACGGTTAAGATAAAACGGATCCTCGAACTCTTCCTCGCCGAAAACCTTATCCATAATCTCAAGTGAGCGAAGATCGCAATCCTTCAATCCAAAAACCGCAAACGGTTTAACCTCATCGACCTCCATCGCCTTGGGCATCTGGGCCGCAAGCTCTCGAAACGGAAACAAAAGCTCCTTAAGCGGGGTGCAAGCACGAATCGCGTTATACAACACTCCCTTACCCTTGCCGCCCTCATATTTACCAAACACAAAATGATCGCCCGAGGCAACCGGAACATAAAGCTCCATATCACCGGCAACCGCGTCAAAAAGCGACTTCAAATCTTTTACCAAAACTTCCTTCATATTCTCACCCGGTATCTGCTAATTTATTAAAACCGACCGAATATAGATTCGGCTTTAACGTAAGTGATTATGCTATATCAAGTTTCAACGGTCCGAAAAAACAATAAAACAGTCTCGACCAAAGGCCGTATCCTTAATTTTGATTTTTAACTTTTTTTAGCCTGTCGGCATATAATAAGGAAGACGCGCGAGATCTATCGCTATATCTATCGTAATTACTTTGACACTCTCAGGAGTGGATATGTAACATGGCGAAAAATTCAATATGCCCTTTACCCCTGTCTGTACTAATTTATCAGTCATTTCCTGAGCTACTCTCTGAGGAACCGCAATTATCGCGATCTCGATTTTGCGCTTGGCCAAACTCTTAAGATTAGATATATCTTCAATTTTTATACCATTTATCGTTTTGCCAACTTTCTTCGGATGGCTGTCAAATGCCGCTGCTATCCGAACGCTATACATCCCGAAACCGGGATACGCCAATACCGCAGAACCAAGATTACCTACACCGACAAGAGCCGCCTGGCAAACGTCGTCAAGCTTCAGAATCTTCTTGATCTGCTCTGTAAGAACGTCAATCTTATAACCAACGCCAGGCGTCCCGAACTCACCGAAATGTGAAAAGTCCTTTCGTATCTGCCAGGAATTAACGCCAAGCAACTCGGCCAAAGCCTTGCTCGATACTTTCTTCTGGCCTTGTTCCGATATAAACACCAGCCCTCTTAAATAAATCGGCAATCGACGGATTGTCTCATCAGGGATTCTCGAATATCGCATAATTATAATTCACACCAATACTTTGTGATTGTACTCACATGCACAACTTATATCGGTTCATATTAAGCCACCCTTGAATACAGCGTCAAACCTTTTAGCCCGAATAGCCATTTAAGGAATAATATCAGCCACTTAAGTAATGAATTCCCCACCAAAACCAGCCATAAGCCCTTAAAAATAAAGGACTTAACAAATCCCCCACAAAAAACAGGAGAATCCCGCAAAGCCAAAACCGCCTGCTCTGAATCCAACGCGGTTCTCCGGTCACCGCATCGCCAATATAAGGCTCTTTGGTTTGACCCTCGAAATTGGAACTGGAGCGAGGCAGGTATTGTAACAGCGAATGAAAAAGGCGTAATAGTTTTGACTGATTTTCCCGTTGGGAAGGGAAAATCCAAAACCGATTGAGGTATGAAAGTTTTGGTTGTTGATTAAAGAGGGGCGGGTTATTTTATAAGTCTTTGGTACGCAAGGAGTTACGAGCGTTCTTTTGGAAATTGGGTTCGTTTTGCATATTTTGGTGAATGGGTGGATGGGTGGATGAGTGGATGGGTCCGTCTGGGGCGTAACTGCGCTTCGATTCGAAATTGGGTTCGTTTTGCATATTTTGGTGAATGGGTGGATGGGTGGATGAGTGAATGGGTCCGCCTGGGGCAGAACTGCGCTTCGATTCGAAATTGGGTTCGTTTT
>SDBT01019778.1_pt1 | contig 10547 bp, 13 predicted proteins | sample 2277101 | NCBI WGS metagenome assembly SDBT01 (sample SAMN10404973, study PRJNA504765) | marine sediment metagenome | isolation source: marine sediment core GS10_PC15, 103 cmbsf | place: Arctic Ocean: Southern Knipovich Ridge | collected 2010
GGGTCACGACGGTAGTCGGAGTCGAAAGGAAAACTCCATAAATAGTCAAGGTCGCTCCGGCACTTATGTCCATAGCTACGGAATAGAGAGCGTTACTTCCGGGAGGTGCCTTCAAATTTTTGGAAATTCTAGAAGCTACTGTCGCCGTTCTACTTACACTAATGTCTATATTGTCCCATATTACTAAATCAGGATCTTCTACTTCTTGGTAATATTCTCGATTAACTGCAGTATCTCTACGGATCCAACCTATTTGACGATACTTATCAAGCCCCTCGTTCATCACGTTAGTATCAGCCAGCAGACCCTCCGCAGCGGAATTTGCTGCAGAATCAAAACCGTAGTTAACTGTACCATCCTCTTTTGAAAGAACAAATAGGCGATACCAAGTACCATTAGAAACAGGATGAGGACCTTCCGCCATTCCCCCACCCCCATCAGACGCGTCCCAAGTAACGTCAATTTGTTTCGTGAACGCAGTTCCTATAATATTAAGAGAGTCGTCAGCATCTCGACACTTACCACCAACCAAAATATCTATATCGTTTGTAGAATCCCCGCCCGTTGATCTCTCGTGAAGAAATCCGGTAATATAATTAGGAGGATATGCAATAGTACCAGCAGTGATTTTCCCAGTAACATCTAAGTCCCCAGTGAATATTCCGCTCCCTACTACGTGAAGAGCCTCTGCGGGAACTGTGGTCCTAATCCCAAGGCGGTTATTCTGGACTCGGACAACTTCCTCATCGTCATTGAACAAACGGGTGCTTAATGATTCGAACCTTGCGGCAGTTGAGGCTGCAGGACCGGATGTTCCACTTACAACAATTCTCAGTGACCCTCTAGTAGTAAGAATTTGCGTAGCTAAAAACCCACTTCCCCCCGAGTTAAATCTGATATATTCGCCGTCGTCTCCTATTAATCTAAATTGAGCCCCATTAGAATCATTACCGTGTACTGTGAGGTTGTCGGTCCCGGAAGTTCCGCCTATCGCTAACTTTCCTGTAATAATTCCACTTCCTACTACATGGAGCATCTCTGTGGGAGTCTTATGTCCTATAGCAAGACGTCCCCCACCCTCAAAAAAGGAGTCTCCTCCATCAGGACGGAACCTGATATCTACAGTATTAGATCCGTCTCCTCTATGAATAGACACGGTTTTGTTTGCGGTGCTAATAGTGTCTCTAAATAATCTAACTGTGGCAGTATCCGTAGGATCTATCACCAGTGGGTTGAGTTGGATTACTGAATTGACTCCCGCTTTTGCAATCTTATTAAGACGTGTCGTCGACGCGGCGTTACTAACTATCTCAAAATAGGTAGTTCCGTCTATCTCATCGTTGTCGTCCTGGAGTCTAATTCCAGGACCTAAGCCGGTTATGTGAATGAATTGATGAGGATCTAGTTCTCCACCAATACCTATCTTCTCAGTGAAGATTCCGCTTCCAACAACTTTGAAGGGCTTGGTCTTCCCATCCGTAGTGATAACTCCATCCCCGTTGTCATAAGCTTCTTGTAACGTGTTACCTGTACTTGTACCTGTAGCAACAGGAAACCCACTTATAGTAAGAGATTGTGAAAAAGTTCCCGTGGGAGAAGTTAGTTCCCCTTGAACATCTAAATCTCCCGTAAAAATTCCACTTCCTACCACATGTAGTTGCTCTTCGGGGGAGGGGGAGGGATAACCTATACCTACTTTACCAGACCCTTGTTTTACTCTCATCAGATCTACAGAGTTTAGAGAATCCTTAACAACAAAATCATTGATAGCATTTTTTTCTAGAGATATCTGATCTGACCCCTGGTCTTGAAACACTATTCTTGACAATAAAGAAGTAGTGCCCCCAGAACTAATATATATGGTTGAGGAACGATCGAAGAGGGTAGATATCCTCATGTCCCCTTTATCCGCGGTGGATCTTAAATCTAACAAAAAGAATGGATCATCTAATCCAATACCCACTTTACCAAAAATACCACTCCCTACTACTTTAAAGGGTTCGACATCGGTAATTATTATTCCATCTCCATTATCATATGCATCTTGGAGAGTAACAGAGCCAATATTTACCGGTTGGCCGCTTACCGTCAAACTTTCAGAGAAAGTTCCAGATAGAGCAGTAACTCTATTAAAAGTTGCTTCTCCCTCATTGGTCACAGACCAGGTGTCTCCTGTACCAACAATATCAATTGATCCAGGCGTACCAGAGTGGGTTAGAGTTAGAACATCATCAGAGGACCTAGAAGCGTCTAAGGTCATCGTAGTATCCCCACGAATATCTACGGAATCTTCGTAAGGGGTATCTGGGTCCCCAAAAGTAGATGACCCCGATACTACTAAAGTATTGACTATTTGTACATCGGTGTTAAATATAGTCTCAGTACCAGTTACTGTGAGATTGTTAATAACTACATCACCGAGGAAACGAGAAATCTGACCATCAGGTTCCACACGTATAGGTCCTGTAAAAGTTCTTGTCCCATCTACTAAGGCATAATGGGTGTGATCATCATCCGACAAACCACCAATAGAGCCATGATCTATACTGGCTTCAGTAAAGTGAATTGTGGCGTCGGACGTGTGAGTTGTTAGGTCCGAATCTAGAGCCCCCGAAGCAGAAACAAATTCCGTCCTAAATCCCTCTATTGTGGTTACTCCTGCGCCGGAAGTAACCGTTATCCCGTCTGATCCAACAAGAGCATTTATATCAATACCAGAAGTGGCAACATTTAATTTTTGAAGAACAGTGCTGCCTGTATAGAGATGAAGATCAACTGTCCCATTAGTTAGACTTAAATCATCCTCAGAAGTTACGATAGTGTTGAAGTAATCGAAGAACCAATCTTCTGTAGAACCTGCGGGAACAAAAGTACCGTTGTCTTTTAAAAGAACAGCATATCCCGTGGTTACCAAAGAAGTGGCAGGAGATCCTCCTCCCACAACTCCTGGGGAGATCGCGAATGTATGATCTGCTATGAAATCTCCAGCAGCACCTGCTCCGAAGAAACCAGTATACCCTGCAGGGAATTTTGCCCTATACGCATCCCCGTTAGAGGTAGCATCTAATTCTAGGTCTGCAACGATAAATTCAATTACACCTGCACCACTAGCTGTTACTGGGTTAGAGGATACCTCTTCTCCAATAATTTGACCTGCAGCTATTAATACTTGAGAAGCTAATGGTTCATTAGCGGGCTCCTTACTATTACTAGTATGCGCCGCACCTTGCAGTTTCTTGAATGCTGCCTTAAAAAAGGTTTCGTCTTGAAACGCCATTTAACTAGCTCCCCAAATTATCGACGTAGATGTCAGATTACCTGTCCATCCAGCCCCTACTGTAAATCTAAAGTAGGTCTTGTCGAAAGAATTAGCTGTAGATTTTGTACCTATAGTGCATCCTAAATTAGTAGTAGGTATTGTTTGGTCACTCCCTAGGGATGCAGAATAGCACCCATCACCATCATTAAAATTTCCTTCAATAAATGCTAGTGTAACATCAAGCCACCCTGTCTGACTGGGAGCACGTAGAGAAACTTTTATATTATCGTTACTAGTTCCTAACGCAGCAGCTTCCGCTATAAGGGTAGCAGACCCCTGTAAGGTAAGTCTGAAGTTAGAAGCACCTGAAGAATCTGAAAAATACCCATAAAAGAAACGAGTACTTGCTGCAGATGAATAATCCGGATTTCCTCCAGGACCATTAGTGATCGCCGAGAAATCAGTCACGGGGTAAATCAACTGGCTGTTATATACTTGTAGGCCATCATTATGTCCACCATCTGCCCCTACCAAACTTTCAGTAGAATCCCAAGTAGCGGATAGATCAGTAGAAAAATCCTCGTCGCTAGATATTCTTCTATCCTCATCATCAAACCCTGAGAGTAAGTCAGTAGAAGTAGCCGAAACATTATCCATTAGTATCCCCGCTATACTTACCCCTGCAGAATTAGGAGAACTTTGTACTGTTCTCAAAACAGTAGTAGAAACAGTAATAGAGCCATCTAATAGTCTATTGGCGTTAATAGTGACAGTTTCATCGGTTATCACTTTATCTTGTCCTTCGTTTCCTGAAGTGGCGTCGAAGGCTTTGTTAGTAATGGCTGCAACATTGGTCTCATTAAAGCTAATGGCGCTACCCGTTCTATACGTATTTCTCTGACCCCCAGAAATTAGTACATCATAATCCGCAGTACCTCCTGTGTGGTAATTAACCCCAGAGAGGTCTTTAGTTCCAGTCATACTAAGAGTATCTAATGCTTCCCCAGAGTAAGTAGTAGTGGTAGTATCTTCATCTACTAACCATTCCTGAAGATTAGTTTGAATGGTTCCTGAAGTAACGACATGTTTTACCTGAATAGCATCATAACCATTAAATTGATCATCTATCTCTACATTCCAGGTACCTGTTCTATACTGTCTAGTAATAAGAGGATCTCCACTTTCAAAGAGAACAGGAGACGTTGAAGATAATGTAAACCCACTACCTCTAGCATTAGTAGTTGCACCTGATGCAAAAGAAGAAAGATCTTCACTGTGAATAATAGACCCCCCTACCAACAACTGAAGGGTACCTTCATCTGCTTCCCCAAATGAATTATCTGGAAAAGCATACGTATGAGCAGAGACATCGTCATTGAGAACTCCAGTAAAAGCCCCTGCCCCGCTGGCTACCACGCCATTTTCATTTCCTGTTGCAGAGAAGGTAGTATCTAGACCATCTCCAGGAAGATCAATATATGTAGCAATAGGCTGTGCTGAATTCCAGGTATTCTTTCCCTCAGGACCTGAGGAGCTAGTTGCAGAGATATTAGCTAGGGAAGGAGCATTAGGAGGAATTAGGGAATTTAATATTAAATCCACTTCTGATTGGAATCCACTTATAGTGGTAATGTTGCTCCCAGAGATAACAGTTATACCATCTACTCCTACTAAAGGAGCACTGGTAGTTCCCCCACCACTTAAGGTAGCACCACTGCCTCCTCCAGAACCACTAGAAGCAACTACATAAACAGTACCGCTTTGTCCCTCATTAAAGCTTACAGCATCTGCGTTGTTTCCAAAAACAACCTCGGCCTGTAATACCTTATCATTGGTGTCCACCACCGTAGTAGCATGTATCTTAGAATCAAAAGCGTGAGTAACGGATACAACAGTCTGATCGGTAAACGCCTGCTCGTACCCACCCTCTGTGATTATACCAGATATGGTTATTATCTTTCCGGAAACATCTGTAGTAACTATTACACTACCTGCTCCTACAATGTTAATACTGCCAGAGGCAATAGTGTTGATGTCGTCAATGTTAGAAGAGCCTCCAGCAGCGATAACATAAGCTATCCCTGATTGAGGCTGGTTAAAAGCCAGTATGTCTTGGTTAGGGCCAAATACAATCTCGCCCTGAAGAACCTTGTTGTCCAATCCCACTATGGTAGTAGCATGGACACTTGTGCCAAAGTTATGCTCTATATTAACTAAGGTCTGGTTATTAAAAACTTGAGTATATCCGGTGCCACCAGTACCTAAACCAGTATCCACACCAGAGACCGTAATAATATCTCCAGCGGTAGTTACTAATACAGTTCCAGCACCAGATATTGTAAGATCACCCTGAAGGGTGTTAAGGCTTATTACCGCATCAGTCAGCGTACCACTACTAGTGCTGCTTGACCCAGGGCATGCAAACTCAAGTTCGGCCATTTACTAGTCGTCCTGGCCTGGGGATTTACCCACTTCAGTTACCGTGGCGGTCCCCCCTGTTAGTATTTGGTAGTTTCTCAGAATGAACATTATCATCTCTCCTTAGGTATTCGCAGTACTTGGCTTTGGTATAACACATTTTTTTATTAGCGGTTAATCCGCAAACGCCTGCTTCGGAAGTCCGGCCGCAACAGCCCGGTACTTCCACTCGATCAAAATGAACACAATCATCCTTATCAAAGTTCTGAATTATTCTCATCTTCTTTCTTTTCGTAAGCACAATAGTGCATAGTTGTATTGCACATTCTACCCGTACCCTGTTCTGTGGTACAGGTTCCGTGTTTCTTATCCTTAGCCGGTCGACCACAGCAAGAATTAGATACTACTGTCCAGCAAAAGTATTTACAATCTTCTTTATCTTTTTCCATTTAATCCTCACTCGATATAGTAATAAAATCTATTTCGTCCATTATCAAGGTCATTCCGTTAAATAACGTAACTTCTACTTGTTCAACTATTTCACCGTTGTACTTCCAATTAAAAAATCCCCAATCCACCACTATGCAGTCGAGAACTTTTAACATAGTACCTCCTACTCCATAGAATTTATAACCATCTCCAATAATCTTACGTTAGATTCCAATACACGTACCCACTGTCTAGATAGATCACTGGATAGTAGAGCAGCTTCACCTTCCGCTGTAACAAAAATTAACTCTGCTCTTCTTTCAGAGGTACGTTCTAATATACCCAGTCTATTCTGTAATCCTACCTCTGCTGTAGAGTAGTATACCAACCAGAATCTAGCTTTATCTAGAACCTTCCCGCCCTCGGCCTTCTGCACCTCAAGGAATTGGCGAGAAACCTGGACAGCCATGTCATAATCATCCTGATCCTCATCAGCTACCAAGAAGTAAACCATCACAGTGTGTAAGAAGATATCATACCCCTGAGGTTGAACATAGTCAGCTTTTATTAACTGCTCAGCAATCTCCATTACCTTTTCACTTTGTGCTTTTAATGCTTTAACGTCACATCCTGGTTTGGTGGGGACAAAATTTATCCCTTCTGAACAATCCTTTACCATACGAACTACTTCAGAGTTTTCTTCGGTCACGGTCCCCATAAGCCACGGAGACGGCTGAGCTGCCAAACAAGACATCATTATGGCTGCCGACAACACTATAAACGTTCTCTTTATTAAATGCATGTTTTCTCCTATAGTACCGTATCAATTACTTTAATAGCTTCCTTAAAGGTGGAATTATTAAATAACGCCCAGTCGTTGAGGGCAGGGAACAGCTCTCGTAAGTATTCAAATAGCTTTCCAATTTTGTGATCAATCTGTGGGGAGTGGGATACTTTTTTGTACTCCTGTTCCAACTGATCTATATTTCCCTGGAGTACTGTGTGATTCTTTGCCGCAGCCTTTTCCAGGTATGTTGAATCTATCTTTGGGTATTTGGCTTTAAGGATTTGAGGATTGGTCATGTAAAGAAGATCGTTATAAACCCCCTGTAATTTAAGAATAGAGGCTTCGTCCCAATTATCTAAATAAACACCATAGTGTTGTTTAAGTTCGGGGTCAAAGGAGAAATGAAGATGGAGAGTATTAGGATTGACCAGAGGAAATTGCAATTGATCAAACTCCTTACTTAGTGCTATCCTTTTCCACAACTTAAAACCCATTTGTCCTAATCCCAGGACAGGTCCAGCTATCTGCATTCCAGGGAAAGGTAGAAAAGTCATTACTCCTTTAATTCCAGAGACGGCCCTCATATAATTTTCATCACTTAAGATTCTTGGTTTTAGATATAGATATTTAGAATCCACTTTCTGTGCTTTACCTTTAGCTGCCCCTATAAGAGAAGACAACACTCTGATCCAATCTATCATTTTAATCTTCCTCCAAATGTATTTCCAAGCCACTATATCTCCTTTATAACCACATCAGTTTTAAACATAATGTAAGTGGCTGTAACTCTTTTTATCTCAATCCCCTCAGAGTCCTTGATTAGAAGATGGTGACCATCCGCTAAATGAAATACCAGTACCTTATCCTCTGGACCGATCCCCTCCTCGAAGGCAGTCATCCTAAGTTCTAAGACATGGAAGCCTTCGATCTTTTGAAAGCCATGTGTGGCATTAATATCGAACGATTCTTCCATCTTCGCCCCTAACCTTCTTTTGAACAAACTGATCAAACTGCTTTGCTCTAGTTTCAATAAAATCTAATACGTCTTGAACCCGAGCTCCTTTTACCCCAGTGTACCCTATTAACATATCACCAGTGGATGGGTCTTCGGCACACCAGACTCTATTACTCTGGTCTGTTATAACAACAGGCATGGTATTCTCCTCATAAACTTATAGCGGGCCCCTTTAGTACTATACCGTAAAGGAAGACGCATTCATTACTGCTTCGTATCCATGTTTTAATAGTTCTGTGATTTCGTCTTCGGTTAGATCAAAATTAAATGAGCCTATTCCTTCTGTAGGGATTATGATAGTGTTGTTCCACTCATCTTGTGGGATGTGTTGGTTATCTATCGAATCCATAAAGAACTCTATCAAGATTTTGATATATGTCCAAAGAAAGACATTGCCTTTCTTAGAAGGTTCCTTAGGAAACCTTTTCTGTCGGAGCAGAGCGCGTAGGCGCCCATCTGCCCTAGGATGGAGGATTAGAACCTCTCTTTCCGAATCGCGAAATACATCAGTAGACCGGGAGACTAGACTACCGTCAGTGACGGCTATGTCTCCCAAATATAGGTAGGGAAATATGAAAGGAATGGTGGATGACATTCGAACGGCCTTCCACACTAGTAAATCAGGATGGGAATCCCGATTGAGAGTAATTTTGTTTCTGCCATCTATTGTGACAACAGAAATACGACAATCTATTTGGAAGTCCTTAAGTACGGCTTCTCCAAATAGTTCTTGGTAATAAGCATCTAATCCCTCACCTGTATAAAGGCTAGGGTTAGTAAGGCTCATTAGATTTTTGTAACTGAAACCTTTAAAAGAAGCATAAGGAGTAAGGATACTTTTATCTTTCATCTCAGGGATACTATTCCCTAAAGCATACATGGAAGCAATGATAGCCCCACCAGAAGTACCGGCGATCCTCTTTATGTCATACCCCTTCTCAAGCAGGGCCTCGATACCTCCTACAAAACAAGGAGCTCGGACTCCAGAAGAAGAGAGTATTAGATCAATCGGCTTTCGCTGTTGTCTCTTCTCTTTGTTCCACCACGACATTAGATAACTTTCCTAACTCCTCTTGTTGTTCAGGGGTTAAGGTCCATTGCTTTAGTTCTAACCCCCGTTCCGCAAGAGCTTGATGTAAATAAGTCACTAGTCTCTCGGTTAACCTCATTTCGGGGGGTAAAGCAACTCTAGCCGAAGACCCGTCCCGAATTACGGAAACCTTGGCAATTACATTTAATGTTTCTTCTTCGTCAGTTGGTTCCTGTTGAACCGATACCGCCTTCTCCACGGACTGTTCCATCTAATACCTCCACTTCCAAATATTTGGCTTGTCTAACTGGGGCAAGAACTAGCTGTGCAATTCTATCCCCAGGCTTTACTTCAAAGGCATAGTGCCCCTGGTTTATAAGAATGACCTTTATTTCTCCACGGTAATCTGAATCTATAGTTCCGGGAGTGTTCAGTACTGTTATTCCTTTTTTGTAAGCTAGCCCACTTCTAGGACGGACCTGTATCTCATACCAGTGAGGTATGGCTACAGAAAACCCTAAGGGAATTAAAACTCTTTCCCCAGGAGCTATAAACATTCCCTCCACAGCATAGACGTCCGCCCCTGAAGATCCGTCTGTTTCATAAGTTGGGATCTTTGCGTTTGGGTGTAATCTTTTAAAAGAAATAATTGGCTTTGTACGATCTTGATACCTCAATGGTATAGACTCCTTAAGTCTTGAACTCCATGGTCCTTTACGTAACATGGTTCTCCCTACTTAACCTCGAACTGGATATCCGTATCCTTTCTTTGGGAACGTGAAGGGCGTTTAACAAGTGTCTTTTCTGCAAAATCATGTTCCTTAAGTTTCACCTTAAAAATCTTAGTAAGGTAGCCCTTTGCCATAGGTTGTCCTCGATTAAGATTTATTTGATTTCTTCCACAATTCTGAAGTCTTAAAGAGACCTCACCCGTATGTGAGTTATCAATGATGAAAGGGGAGGGGAATAAAGTAATACTCTGGCCTGTAAGAAAGGTAGAAGGGTATACATTTAATAAATATCCTTCATCAATTTCCATAAGTAAATTAACTCTAACGGTCTTTATTTCGGAAGCCTGTATGATAACAGCATCTGCACAGCGAAAAGATACAGTATAATTACCATCCATACTAATCACGTCGCTTAAACTTTCTCCATGTAAACCATATACTTTTATATTCATAAACCCTCTCTGGTGTAAAGCCGGGGAGCCGAAGCTCCCAGACCTCACTGTAAAGAAAACAAATCCACTTAGCGTCGAGTAACGCCTGAAAGAGGAGAGTTGCCGGTAGGCAGCTTTCCGTCTCGTCCGAGGCTTGTCTGCGGAATTCCCTGCGGAGTGCTTCGAACGTCTCGGTTGAAATAACCACGTGTCCAATTCATACCATGCTGCGAAGGCATTGCCCCTGCAACTAGGTCAGGATTACGAGTTGTCTCAGGTCCGAAACCATTTGCGTTTGTATCGAAAATAGCAGTCTGTGAATCTAGATTCACTACTGTTCCATCGTGCTGTAGTACACCCATATTATTTTCCTCCAACGGCTGGTGTTGCCGTTTTATGTTTTATTTGTTTTGGTTAACCGAAAGAACTCCGGTCGGGCAGAGTATG
>SDBT01019779.1_pt1 | contig 10547 bp, 10 predicted proteins | sample 2277101 | NCBI WGS metagenome assembly SDBT01 (sample SAMN10404973, study PRJNA504765) | marine sediment metagenome | isolation source: marine sediment core GS10_PC15, 103 cmbsf | place: Arctic Ocean: Southern Knipovich Ridge | collected 2010
ATTTGAAATGCCTTGAAATCTTAAAAAGTGTTTTGAAGAAAAAGCTAGACTATCTTCTCGATCACGCAGCATAAAATAAATTGCCGAATTCCATAGCAAAACTTTCAGGACAGGGTACTAGTTTACCGTCGCAGATTGACCCAAGTGTAAAAATTCTTCACGATACCATCTATCTGTCATGGGTCAATTACAACCAGGAAGTAAGCAATAGATCGAACATATTCGCCAACATACAGAAATGGATGGTACCCGATGTCACTGGCTTTTATCAGCAAATTAACACACAGGAAGGACCTACAATTTATCCAAATCCCTCCGGGGGAAGTTTTTCAATAATAGTGGATCGTGCATATTCCGGCAGGTTAGAGCTGGAAGTATATAATGCTACCGGGGCACTGGTCAAACGGGAGATCAGACACTGTCCAGGAAAGGAAGCTGCCATTGACCTTTCAGAAGCATCAGAAGGTTTGTATTACATAAACATTAAAGGAACTTCCTTCAATATTACAACACCATTGATCATTATAAAATAGCTAGTTTATAACAGGTTGAGGTCTTCCATCATAATGTGGATGCGCTGGTCCAGGACATTTTAACCTTTTCGAAATCCTCCCTTTTCTCCAGCCTGTCAAAGACACTGAAATTAAATTTGATCTTAGGCTCTGTGCCTGAAAGCCGTATGGAGATCTTACTAAGAGATAAATTTATATATTTTCATTGCAGGACATCGATAATCAGGGCTCACATCACATAAACCCTGAAAAGGGATGCCTTACGATGACCGGAATGAGCTTAAGTACCAGATTGCGCTGACTATGGTCCCGGCCATAGGTCCTATCACTGCACGAAAACTAATCGATAAGGTAGGATCGGCCAGGGCTGTCTTCGATCAGAAGAGCGAAGTCCTTCAAAAGATCCAGGGTATCGGATCCCGATTATCGCAATCATTCAATGCTGCAGCGCTGATGGACCAGGCAGAGAAGGAATTGGAATTCCTTGACAGGCACCGTATCTCTGCCCTCTATTTTGAAGACCCGGATTACCCGGAACGCCTTAACGAGTGTGCTGATGGTCCTATCCTGTTATATACCAGAGGCGAACAGTGCCTGCAATGCCGCCGGAGCCTGAGTGTGGTCGGGACCCGCAGGGCCACCTCTTATGGCAGGGAGATGTGCAGAGAGATCATTCATGATCTTGCTGTGATGGTGGATGACCTTGTCATTGTCAGTGGTCTGGCATACGGTATCGATGTGATCGCCCACAGGGCAGCCCTGGAAAGCAGTATACCCACAGTGGCCGTTTTAGGCCATGGAATGAACACCATCTATCCCTGGACCCACCGCGAAACAGCAAAAAGAATCATTAAACAGGGAGCTCTTGTGACCGATTTCCATTCGGGCACCGGTCCTGAACGAAACAATTTTTTGCGGCGGAACAGGATCATAGCCGGTTTATCGGATGCCACCCTGGTCATAGAATCGGCCAAAAAAGGAGGAGCGCTCATCACGGCCAGCATGGCCGGATCGTACCACAGGGATGTGATGGCCGTCCCTGGCAGGGTGGATGATGAACGGTCCAGGGGTTGCAATGGCATCATTAAAAACAACCTGGCAGCACTCGTAGAAACTCCAGACGACATAATCAATCATCTGAACTGGGAAAAGAGAGGAGAGACAACAAAGAATTTACCGGCACCCGTGAACCCACCGTCCAATGAAGAAAAAAATGTCCTGTCACTGATCAAACAAACGCCGGACATTGTTCCTGAGGTTATCAGCGCACAAACCGGAGTTCCCATCAGCATGACACTCGCGCTTCTTATGGAAATGGAATTGAAACAGTGGATCTCCAGGGAGCCAGGGAATCGATACCGGCTCAGTATAAACATATCCTGAAGGACCTGCCTGCAACGCGATTATGTTATTTGACAATGTTTAATGACATATACTGTACATGATAAAGGACATACCCAACTGCATGAAATAATTATAGTTTTACGGGCAAATGAACCCATTAAAAAACAGACATGGATCCAAAAGTTGAACAATTCATGGCCAGGATAAAGGCCAAAAATCCGGCAGAACCGGAATTTCACCAGGCAGTACATGAGGTTGCAGAATCGCTGATCCCGTTCATCGAGGAAAACCCTAAATATAAACATGCAAAGATCCTTGAAAGGATGGCTGAACCTGAAAGAGTTATATTATTCAGGGTACCCTGGATCAATGATAAAGGTGAAGTAGAAATCAACAGGGGTTTCAGGATCGAAATGAATTCGGCCATTGGTCCATACAAGGGCGGACTTCGATTTCACCCAACAGTAAACCTGGGCATCTTAAAGTTCCTTGCCTTCGAACAGGTACTTAAGAATAGCCTTACCACCCTTCCCATGGGTGGCGGTAAGGGAGGATCTGATTTTGATCCCAAGGGCAAATCTGACAATGAGGTGATGCGCTTCTGCCAGAGCTTTATGACTGAATTGTTCAGACACATTGGTCCCAATACAGATATCCCCGCTGGTGACATCGGGGTGGGAGGTCGTGAAATCGGCTTCCTGTTCGGACAATACAAACGCATTCGAAACGAGTTTACCGGTGTACTCACAGGGAAAGGACTGGAATGGGGTGGAAGCCTTATCAGGCCTGAAGCCACCGGGTATGGTGCGGTCTATTTTGCCGAAGAGATGCTGAAAAGCAAAGGGGATTCCCTGAAAGGCAAAGTAGCCGCTGTTTCGGGATCCGGGAATGTGGCACAGTTTGCAGTGCAGAAACTGACTGAGCTGGGCGGAAAAGCTGTTACCATGTCAGATTCCAGTGGGTCCATTTACGATCCCGATGGTATCGATACTGAAAAGCTTGCCTGGGTCATGGATCTGAAAAACATCCGCAGGGGCAGGATCAAGGAATATGCAGATCATTTCGGATGTGAGTATTTTGAAGGAAAACGTCCATGGCATGTGAAATGCGACGTGGCTTTCCCCTCTGCCACTGAGAATGAGATAAATAAAGAAGATGCTGTAATGCTGATTAAGAATGGTTGCGGGGTTATCAGCGAAGGTGCAAACATGCCTTCCACTCCGGATGCCATCGAGGTATACCTTGAGTCAAAGATCCTTTACGGACCGGGTAAAGCCGCCAATGCCGGGGGTGTAGCTGTTTCCGGACTGGAAATGACCCAGAACAGCATGCGCCTGCCCTGGTCCCGTGAGGAAGTTGACAGCCGTCTGCAGACCATCATGAAGAACATTCACCAGATATGTGTGGACTTTGGACAGGACTCCAGCGGTTATGTAAATTACGTGAATGGTGCCAATATCGGAGGCTTTGTGAAAGTGGCCGATGCCATGCTTGCACAGGGTGTTGTTTAATCCACTTTAAGGATTACCACCTTGCGTACTAATATATGCGAAAGGTTGTATTTTTATGTCCGCATATGATATAAAGATGTATACCGACTCACATACCCATCTATACCTGAAGGCCTTTTCTGATGACCGTGAGGAGATGGTTAAACGGGCTATTGATACTGGTGTAACCCGCATGTTCCTGCCCAATATTGACAGTACCACCACCAGGGCAATGTTTGGTCTGGTGGATCAATTTCCCACCCACTGTTTCCCAATGATGGGACTTCATCCCACATCGGTGAAGGATAACTACAGGGAAGAATTAAGATCCATTGAGACTTATCTGGACCGGAAAGGTATCATTGCCGTAGGTGAAACCGGAATTGACCTTTACTGGGATAAAACCTTCATCCGGGAACAAGAGAAGGTGTTTAAAATACAGATCGGATGGGCCAGGGACCTGAAACTTCCACTGGTAATCCATGCCCGGGATTCATTTCCTGAGATCTTCAAGGCGCTGGATGAGACCGGTGGAAATGAATTACACGGGGTGTTCCACAGTTTTACAGGCAACGGTAAGGAACTGGAAAAAGCCCTTTCCTATGGATTTATGATCGGCATCAATGGAATCGTCACCTTTAAAAATTCAAACCTGGGTGAGGTCGTTCAATCCATTCCCCTGGAAAAATTGTTGCTTGAAACGGATGCTCCTTTTCTTTCTCCGGCACCGTACAGGGGTAAAAGAAATGAGAGCCGTTATCTGGTGGAAATTGCAGCAAAAGTGGCAGAAGTTCATAACTTGACAAAAGAAGAAATCGGCGTGATTACAACCCGGAATGCAAATAACCTCTTTCAAATACACCCTGTAAATGGATCATAAAGATCGTTCCGTATTGATTATATATACGGGGGGGACCATTGGTATGCTGAAAGATCCTGTCAATGGATCCCTTAAGCTACTCGATTTCAGTAAAATAATGAACCATATCCCTGAAATCAAAGACTTTGGTTATCACATCCAGGCGAAAAGCTTCGACCCTCCCATTGATTCATCTGATATAAGTACTTCAACCTGGACACGTCTGGCAGAGATCATTGAAAAAAACTACAACACTTTTGATGGATTTGTGATCCTGCATGGAACGGATACCATGGCCTACTCAGCTTCAGCACTAAGTTTTATGCTGGAAAACCTATCCAAACCGATCATTTTTACAGGCGCACAGTTACCTATGGGAGCCCTGAGAACAGATGGAAAGGAAAACCTGATCACCTCCATAGTAATCGCTGCTGCAAAAGAGTATAATGTTCCGATCGTGCCCGAAGTGTGCATATACTTCGAAAGCAAACTATCCCGTGGAAACAGAACCACCAAGGTAAATGCTGAACATTTTAACGCCTTTCAGTCAGCCAATTATCCCTACCTGGCCAAAGCTGGAGTGCACCTTGTATACAACCGGGAATTTATCAGGGATCCGGGAAAATTCCGGCAATTGGTGGTACACAGGAATTTAAATAACCAGATCGCTATTATGAAACTCTTTCCGGGCATCAATGGAGAGTATATGGATGCCGTTCTGGAATCAGAAGGACTTAAAGCAGTGATACTGGAGACCTATGGAGCCGGAAATGCTCCCACCGGAACCTGGTTTCTCAGAAGAATCAAAAAAGCGATAGACAGGGGAGTCATCATTCTTGATGTGACCCAATGCAGCAGGGGGAGTGTTGAGATGGGCAGGTATGAAACCAGCAGGCACCTTTTAAATGCCGGGGTTATAGGTGGTTACGACATTACCACCGAAGCTGCTACCACAAAACTTATGGTTTTACTGGCCCAGAATCTGGAGATCGGAACGATTAAAATGCTTTTAAATAAATCGCTTATGGGAGAAATCACCCTCCCATGAGTGTTGTTTTTAATATTTTTTCGTATTTTTCGCGGCGAAATTCTCCTGAGGCACTTAAAGAAAACCTGAAGCAGGAGATGTTCTTATAAAATTCTGGAGATTAGCGGGTTTGAACAAACCGGAGACAGAAGGCAGATTTACCGGAGAGGTGCAGGAGTGGTTGAACTGGCACGCCTGGAAAGCGTGTGTACCCCTAAAGGGTACCGAGGGTTCGAATCCCTCTCTCTCCGCAGAGTTCTTTGAATAAGACGTAAAATTGATAATATTAGATGGACCAGGAACAGAGGGTTCGAACCGAGCCGAAGGCGAGCTCATGAGGAGACCGAAGGTATCCGAATAATCCCTCTCTCTCCGCAGAGTTCTTTGAATAAGACGTAAAATTGATAATATTAGATGGACCAGGAACAGAGGGTTCGAACCGAGCCCGCTTTGCGGGTTTATTGAGGAATTTTATTTAATTTAGGCAATATTCACATTAAATCATAAAGTAAAACAAACAAACAACACCATGAAGAAATTATTTGCATTGATAGCCGTATTCGGGATGCTTTTTATGGGAGTATCAATCTTTGCGCAGGATGAAACGACTGAATCTCCTGCAGCTGAAGATACCACACAGGTTGCTGAAGAGGTTGCCGTTGAAATCCCTGCAGTTGCTGAACCGGTGGAAACCGAAGAAGAAGGTGGCATAACTGTATTGCACACCACCCTGAAGACAAAATTCATAGAAGGTGGCGCCGGTTTTATGGGTGCCGTTCTTCTGACATTGATCTTTGGTCTGGCCCTCTCTTTTGAACGGGTTATTTACCTGAACCTGTCCACCACCAATACCGACAAACTTCTCGGTGCCGTTGAAGAGGCGCTGAATGAAGGCGGTGTGGAGGCTGCCAAAGAAGTATGCCGCAATACCCGCGGACCGGTAGCCAGCATTTTCTACCAGGGGCTTGACCGCATTGATGAAGGTATTGACGTGGTTGAAAAATCGGTTGTATCTTACGGCAGTGTACAGATGGGTCTCATGGAGAAAAACCTCTCATGGATCTCCCTTTTCATTGCCATCGCCCCCATGCTTGGATTTATGGGAACGGTAATCGGGATGATCGATGCATTTGATAAGATCCAGCAGCAGGGTGATATGTCACCAGCCGTTGTGGCAGGAGGTATCAAGATCGCCCTGATCACGACTGTTACCGGTCTGATGGTAGCCATCATACTTCAGATATTCTACAATTACCTGGTGTCCCAGATTGACGGCATCGTCAACAAGATGGAAGATTCCTCCATCTCGCTTGTAGACATGCTGGTAAAACACAATCTTAAAAAATAAGAAGCCATGGCTTTTTCCAAAATAACTAGAATAATTTTATTTGTGGTCGCAGGAATTTCCCTGCTCGTGGTACTGTTCTTTTACATCAGCCCCAAGACCGTAGATTTTGACGAGCTTGACAATCGTGTGTATGAGGCCCTGAACCCGGTAGACATGACCCCAATAGCCACACTGCCCGCTGTGGATACAACAGCGCAGGATTCTGCTTCCGTTGAGGACGTGGCAGCTGTAGAGGAAGATGAGGTAAGTGCTTATGCTGCTTCAGGTCCTGCTGACTCTTCAGGTACAAACCTCAGGGAAATCCTTTCAGGATGGGAATACCTGGTTTGGTTCCGTACCGACATAGCACTGATTTGGGCCTACATTCTCCTCCTGATTACTTCCATTGCCGCTATCGTTTTCCCCCTGATCGCTCTGTTTTCAAATCCCAGGGGACTGATCAGGCTGGCAGTTGTTTTCGTTGGAGCTGCTGCTCTGGTGGGGATTGCCTATCTGCTGGCATCGGGGACACCCATTGAAATCACAGGATACTCTGGAACCAGCAACAGTGATCCGGCAACACTCAAAATGGTAGATACTACACTATTTGTGACGTACATGCTGTTTGGAATAGGATTGCTGTCAATTCTGTATTCCATTATTTCAAGAGCATTTAAGTAAGAAACCGTTAGAAAAACAAGAACCAATGGCAAGAGAAACACCGGAAGTTAATGGAGGATCACTGGCGGATATTGCTTTCCTTCTGTTGATATTCTTCCTGGTTACAACCACCATGGATACTGATTCAGGTATTACCCGGCTTTTACCTCCTGAACCTGAAAAAGATCAGGATGTCGAGGTAAGAGTAAATAAGCGCAATGTACTGGTAGTGCTGCTCAACCGAAGCGATCTCCTGATGGTGGGAGGGGAAGTGATGGACCGTTTAGAGCTCAAGGCCAAAACCCTCGAATTCTTCACCAATCCCGCGAACAGTGAAAATCTTCCCGAAATGGAACAGCAAGAGGTTCAATTTCCTCCGGGCAGTTCTTCCCTGTTACCTCCCGATGGTATGTGGAGGGGAAGGGTTTCGAAGGGGGTGATTTCGCTTCAAAACGACCGTTCCACCACCTACGGAAAATACCTGCAGGTGCAGAATGAACTTGTGGCCGCCGTGAATGAACTTAGAAACGATTTCTGTAACCTCTATTTCGATAAGGATTATGAGCAATTGATAACGGCCAATCCGATTGAAGAAGAGATCCGTGATGGAATCCGGAAGATTTATAAAATGAATATTTCCGAGTCGGAACCCAAAAATATAGGAGGGCTCAACTAATGTCGAAATTCAGAAGCGAAGAAGGAAAAGGCCTGCCGAGGATCAACACAGCCTCCCTTCCGGACATTGTTTTTATGTTGTTGTTCTTTTTCATGGTGGCAACAACAATGAGGGAGACTGAAGTACAGGTAAGGGTAACTGTACCCAGAGCCACAGAGGTCAAGAAGCTGGAGAAGAAATCCCTGGTGAGTTATATATACATCGGACGCCCCATAGCACATGTGGCTAAGATGTATGGGACAGAGCCGCTGATCCAGCTCAATGATAAGCTGGTTAATGAAGAAGGTATCCCCTATGAAGCGATCCAGGATTTTGTCCTGTTCGAAAGGGAAAAACTCCCCGAATCTGATAAAAACAAGATGGTCATGTCCCTGAGGGTGGATGAGAATATTCCCATGGGTAAGGTAGATGATGTAAAACAGGCTCTCAGGCGAGCCAAGGCCCTGATTATCAACTATTCAGCAAAGATGGAGTACCGGGAACAGGGAAGGCAAAGGTAGCAGGAATTAAAAATATTTTATCACAGAGGGTGTCTCAAAAGGACATCCTCTTTTTCATTCATACAGGGCAGCATACACCTGATCAACCATGTCCTGGAATGTTTCAGGTTGATCAAACACATTGCGCTTCTTTATAAAGCGTTCTGTATGATAGAAGAGTTTGGTTTTTTCAAACCCGGTGAAATCCTCAATTCGGCTGTCAAAATAGAGCTCACTGATGTTCTTTTCGTACAACTTCTTAACCGAATTTCCTATCCCAAACAGCAGGTAATACTTTGAAATGGTTTTCGCCGGATTTTCGTAATCACAATAGATCTTATCCACGTAACTTCCATTCTCATAGATAACAACTTCCCTTACAAAACCGTCGTATGTATAAAAGATCCATTCACCATGCCGCTGACGCGTCTTTTTAAATCCCTGGTACTTGATGGTTCCATCGTTGTATAACTCCAATTCCGGAAAGTAGAGTTTTCCACTGGGGGCTTTAACCTTTCCATTTATCAGGCTCCTGTCCTCAATCCCGAAATAGCTCAGGAAGGGCATCTCACCAATGATCTCCTCAGGAACGGATGTTTCTTCGATTTTCTCATAATTTGACCCCGCAAAAACCTCTTCTGCATGTTCAATGAGCAACTCCTGTTCATAAATCCCATCCTCGAAGGCCTTCCTGTCACGCAATTTGGTGATCAAAACTCCCATATTGCTATGGACACTTGAACTCAGATCTGACAGGCCCATGGAAGTCAGAACCATCTCCTTTTCGTTGCTGTAAACACAAGAATTGAGCCTGTCATGGAAAAGGATCCGCAGGTTTTTGAACTCCTTGTACCATTTCAGTCCCCTGATCTGGGTACGTTCCTTCCCGTATAACAGGGTGATCCTCACATTTCGCTGATCGGCCTGTTGAAATCTCAGGATGATGCTTTCTTGCATTTTCAGGATCGGAGAGAGGAAAACAATTTCGCTTTTTGCCTCAGAAATGAGACGGTCAATCTGGTACGATGTTCCAACAGAGGATAGAAATTCAGCAGCCATGTGAATGTTGCAGATTAAGTATTAAAATTATTTATTGAAAATATGCAAAAAAATTGCTGCTTCGGGAATGAAATATCAACAGAGCAGACAGAAACATCAATCTCCTGGTGGAAAATTGTCTGTCAATCGGGCAAGTTTTGGTATTTATGGTGAACCCGAGAGAACAAAGTTCGAACCAATTATTACTCCAAGATATTTCATTAATTCTTAAACTGAATCAGTACCATTCCCCGTCTGATTTAGCCATACTCAATTCCCAGTTTTTATTGTGACGACTATGTCATTCACATGAATTCAATTTTATAAACTTTAAATATACATATTATGAAACCAAAACATTTTAATAAGCTGATAATTGCACTGAGCATTCATATTTTTTCAGTGCATTGCAAATTATTGTATTATCTCAATCCTGAGATATCAACTAAGCAAGCCTTCTCATATCTGAATCTTGATGAACCGACAGTCCTTGCAATGGTATTTGCACTTTCTTATTCAGTTGCAACTGCATTTGTAATTTATATTAGCAATAGAAAGAGTCTTATTTTTACGTATGGTTTTATTGATACAATTGGTGTATTACTTTATTATTTTATATCAATTCCAATTCATTTTGGTGCGATTTATTTTGCTCTTTATACTGGAATTCTTATAATCTCCACAATGTTTTTAAATGGACCGGAATACTTAGTTGATAAAATCATGGAGATGAAGGAAAAGGGTATTACACAACGAGAAGTTGCTGAGAAGTTAAACATCTCTGAGAGTAAAGTATCGAGAATATTGAAGAGGGCGAGAACTTAGGTGGCCTGTCTTTGAACTGCAATTCAGAAAAAACACAGTTCGCGTAAATCCCACATAGCATAGACTTAAGATGACGTTCCCAAAAAAAATCGACATTTATTAATCGTTATAAAATAAGTTGTAAAGTGTGCACCTGCCTTACAAGCAGGGGGTCACTGGTTCGAATCCAGTATCGCCCACCCAGTAAACATAGGCCCTTCAGCGTTTTCGCTGAGAGGCCTTTTTCGTCCGGTTTAAATATGGTTTAAATGTCATAGTCCAGATTGTCTAAACCTCTACGACTGGAACTTATTTTTTCTATTACTTTGGG
>SDBT01019781.1_pt1 | contig 10546 bp, 11 predicted proteins | sample 2277101 | NCBI WGS metagenome assembly SDBT01 (sample SAMN10404973, study PRJNA504765) | marine sediment metagenome | isolation source: marine sediment core GS10_PC15, 103 cmbsf | place: Arctic Ocean: Southern Knipovich Ridge | collected 2010
ATACTATGCGTCACGCCAATGGAATACTCTAAAATGATTTATGCTTTTCTTCTTGAACTTTGGCCAATATTAAATTGTTACAATTTAAATTTTTTAAAAATTAGCACCTACAATGAACTTGCAATATTATTTGCAGTCTCATTTGCATTTTTCTTCCTAATTATCAAGATAGTAAAGATAATTTGGAACGTCGACACGTCCAGAGTCCTTCCAATATTATTAATATTCACATTCATGTTTTTTGGTTACAGCATTATCTGTGAATCTATTGCTCAGTATATAAGTATACCATATCTTAAAACATCTTATCTCTGGGCAATCCTACTAATAGGATCCAGTTATTTAATATGGATAATATCAAGCAATGAGATAGTTAGAAAAATAACAAAGGTCGTTATAGTAGTTGCATTTACTACGTCTCTATTCGAACTTTCAATTAACAATATAAGATTTATTTACAATGAACGGGGGTCATCCATTGCATTAATTCCTAATCAAGATAATCTTATTTCTAAAGATGTGGATTATGTCTTTAAACACACACCTAATATCTACTTCATTCTCACAGATGCTTATGCAAGACATGATACGTTGCAAGAATCCGCAAATTTTGATAACACAGATTTCCTAAAACAACTCAAGAAAAAAGGGTTTACCATTGGAAAGAATACCTTTTCAAATTACCACTTCACAGTGGCTTCCCTCAGTGCAACCATGAATATGAAATTACATTCACACGACGATAAATCCCCTAATCTCATCCAATACAATCCGCAAATGCATGAATCTCTCAAAGGTAATAATATTGTTAGGAAAATATTTAAGAAAAATAAATACAAAATTATCAATATCCCAGCACAATGGCATCAGATGGGTTGTCATGGATTTGAGGATAAATGTGTACAACAGAAAAGTTCTGAGATCTCTAGAAGTTTTCTTTCTTCAACCCCTTTAAAAATATTTGACAAATATTTTTTTGATGACTACGTAACAGTAGAAGATATTAAGTATGCTTGTGAGCTTTTCCCAAATGAGCCCAAATTTGTTTTTGCCCATTTAGCACATGTTCATGACGCAATATATGATGAATCCGGACGTTTTAAATCCGTTATGCACCCTATTTACTCATCACCTCAAGATGCACATAGGTATATTTGCTCAATTAAGAAATTAAATACTTATTTATTGGAGGTCGTTGATTTTTTAAGAAAGAATGATCCCAACGCAATTATCATAATTCAAGCTGACCATGGTCCAACCTATATTGGCAACCAAAAAGTGAAAAATGTAAACTATTTTTTAGAGAATTTTGATGCTTTTAATATCAACAATTCCGATGATTTCAAATTCACTTTTGGAATCTTTAGTGCTATATATCTGCCAAATCTATCCCCTCAATATGAGGAAGTTAAAGGCTATTTATCGGATTCTCTTACACCTGTAAACCTTTTTAAATCTCTCTTCTCCTATATAAGCGAACGTAAGCCCGAGTTAGAAAATGATTGTTCATACCTTTTCAAATATGATAAGAATGCCCAGGCAAATCGTTCTGTAGAAGATAACCATTTTAAAAAATAGAAAGGCAAAGAAATAAAAATGCAATTTTTTATGTACATTATAATCATACACTTCACCATGACAGCCAATGCCAGCGCTTATCTGGACGGTGGAGCAGGTAGTATGTTGGCTCAATTACTGTTTGGTGGAATTGCTGGTGCAGCAGTAGTTGTAAAAATCTACTGGTACAAATTAGCTTCACTGTTTTCTAAAAAACCACCCACGGAATAAAAAATTTGTCTGATGCAACTACAATATGGGATAATGGATCATTCCGTGATCCAGATGGTTCTGTTTTTTTCTGCAAAGAAGGTGTATACCGTACAATATCACCCAAGGCGATTGACCGGATTACTTCCCTAATAAATTCAAATTTTTTCAAACAACGGGTGAGTAACAACGAAATTATCCACACCGAACTAAAACAAAATAACTTCAACAATGGCCCAAGAAATTCCGAATATATTTTACAGCACCAAAAAATTCCTTTCATAACATATCCTTATGAATGGTCTTTCTATATGCTGAAAGATGCCGCTCTCCTAACTCTTTCGATATTAAAAGAAGCACTTAGTAACAATTATATTCTAAAGGACGGTACTGCCTGGAATATAACGTTTCATAATGGAAAAATGTGCTTTTTTGATATTCTTTCTATAGACACATATACCGAAGGGCAGACATGGGATGGATATTTACAATTTTGCCAAGAATTTTTGTACCCATTGCTACTTCAATCCCATAAGGGAATTGACTTCCACGTGTTTTTCAAAGGTTCATTGAAAGGAGTTGACCCAATCATTGCTAATAAATTTTTCGGTCCCACTGATTGGCTACGACCTGGAATTTTCAAACACGTTTATCTTCATACAAAATTTAATCAGCGAAAGCATATTGCGCAAACTAACCTAAAAAATAAAATTAGCCTACCTAAGAATTCTCTAATCAATATGGCAAATAACCTAGAATCTATCATTTCCTCTTTACGACCCAATTATAAAAATTCAATTTGGCATGATTACACAAAAACAAATACCTACGAAATCGAAGATTCTCTTGCAAAAAGAAATTTTATTTCACAATCTTTATCAAAGTTTAAAGATGTAAGTAATCTGATAGACTTTGGTTGTAATACCGGTGAGTATTCCATTATTTGTGAAGGGAAATACAATGTAGTATCTTGTGATATTGACAGCGCATGTATTGACGATCTTTACTTAAATGTAAAATCTAATAATTATAATATCACCCCAATAGTGCTTGATCTTATGAACCCTTCAGCTCAGTGTGGTTGGAAACTACATGAGAGGCGCTCAATTTATGAGCGTTTGCACGGAAATGCTTTTCTAGCTTTGGCTCTAATTCATCATGTTTGCATAGCTTCAAATGTTCCCCTTGAAAACTTTATTGAATTCTTGGCCTCCATTGCTCCTCAAGGAATAATAGAATGGGTTGATAAGAAAGATCCAATGGTTAGATTTTTGTTACAAAACAGAGAGGATGTTTTCAATGACTATTCATGGGAAGATTTCAATAGAGTTGTGTCTAAATACTTTAAAATAGACGATTTAATAGAAATCAATAATGGAACTCGCAAATTATGTCGGTTAACAGCACTAAATTGACACGGAGCTTTTAAATTATGAATTGTAGAATATGCTCCAATCCAACGCATGCATCGATCTCTTTTGGTAATATGCCAATAGCTAATGCTTTTTTGGAAAAGGAAAATTTCCAGGACGAATATTTTTTCGAATTGGCCACAGCATTCTGTCCAACATGCAAAATGTTTCAGCTACTTGAACAACCTGATCCCAAAATAATGTTCCACGATCATTATGCATTCTTTTCAAGCACCTCCAAAAAGATGGGAGAGCACTTTGAAAAAATGGCTGATAATTACCTAAACAACTACATACCTAATCGGAAGAATGCCTTTGTTGTAGAGCTCGGCAGTAATGACGGAATTATGCTCAAACACTTTGCAAAAACTGGCATCAAACATCTTGGAATAGAACCATCATCAAATGTTGCAGATGTAGCTCGTAAAAATGGTGTCAATACAATCTCAGAGTTTTTTAACCAAGAAACGGCACAAAACGTTAAGAATGAATACGGCAAGGCCGACATCATCTCCGCTGCCAACGTAATGTGCCATATACCTGATTTAGATTCTGTTGGGAAAGGCGTAGATATTCTTTTGAAGGATAATGGAGTCTTTGTCTTTGAAGATCCCTACCTTGGAGACGTCACTCAAAAAACCTCTTACGATCAAATTTATGATGAGCATGTATATCTTTTTAGTGCTCAGTCGGTATCCAATGCCTTTTCTCCATATGGGCTAAAACTGTTCCACATTGAACCTCAAGACACCCATGGCGGCTCTATGAGATATTACCTGTCTCGAACCGGTGCGCATGAGGTAAGAGATTCAGTACACAGGCAGATGCAACACGAAAATTCTATTGGACTTGATAGTTCTGAGACTTATCAAAAGTTTGCACAAAACTGCAAAAGCAGTAAAGAAAAGCTTGTGGCATTGCTTAAGCAATTAAAGGATCAAGGAAAACGCGTTGTTGGCTATGCGGCAACTTCCAAAAGCACAACCGTTTTAAATTATTGTGGTATTGGGCCAGATCTTATCGAGTATATTTGTGACACAACGCCTATAAAGCAGGGTAAATTTAGCCCAGGCATGCATATCCCCATAAAGTCATATAAAAATTTTAAGGATGATCAGCCAGATTATGCAGTCTTATTTGCCTGGAACCATGCGCAGGAAATTTTTGCCAAAGAACAAGATTTCATTGCTCAAGGAGGTAGATGGATTACATTCGTCCCTGAGGTCAAAGTTTTAACCACCAATGAATGCACCTCCCAAAATGCTGCCTAAAATCTACTGTAGTTATCCCAAAGCTCAATTCCAAAGCTATCGCGATGAAATTATGCAAGCGATGGAACGTGTGTGTGAAAACGGTTTTTACGTTCTTGGCAACGAAGTTGAAGCATTCGAATCAGAGTTTGCTGATTACCACGGAGTTAGCCATTGTGTAGGGGTTGGCAGTGGCACAGATGCTTTGGCGTTAACCTTGAAAGCCTTTGATATTGGCCCTGGTGATGAGGTTATCACAGTTTCACATACGGCTTTGGCAACAGTCGCAGCTATCGTCATGACCGGTGCTACTCCTGTATTAATTGATATTGAACCTGCATTTTATACCTTAAACCCTAACAAAATTGCCGCGGCAATTACACCTGCTACCAAGGCAATCCTCCCAGTTCACCTATATGGTCAACCCTGTGATATGGACCCAATTGTATCAATCGCCAAGCAACATAGATTATGGATTATTGAAGATTGTGCCCAAGCTCATGGGGCAACATATAAAGGAAAAAAAGTTGGAACCATGGGAGACGCTGGATGTTTTAGCTTTTATCCAACAAAAAATCTAGGGGCAATCGGGGATGGTGGAGGAATTATTACCGATAATGACAATGTTTTTGAACGCCTAAAGCGTATACGTCAATATGGTTGGGACGGACAGCGCGTCAGTCAGGAAACAGGCACCGTTTCAAGGTTAGATGAATTGCAAGCGGCTATCTTGAGAATTAAATTACGCCATTTGGATCAAGACAATGAAAAGCGTCGACGCCTAGCTCATCAGTACCAAGATATACTTGGCAATTTTGAGGTGCAGTTTCCTAAAGAACGTGAAAAATCTCGGCATGTCTATCATCTGTTTGTTATAGAAACAGACAGGCGTGACATATTAAAATCACAACTTTCTGTATGCGGTGTTGAAGCAGGTATTCATTACACACATCCAGTTCATTTACACCCAGGTTATCTTAGTAAAATACGTATCTGCTCCAATGGCCTTAAGGTTACAGAAAGTGTTGTTGCAAAGATCTTAAGTTTGCCGATTTACCCAGAATTAGACGCCACTGAATTGCAAAAACGTTTGGAAGTACAGCATGTCTGAAAAATTGTTTAGTGTATGGGAGGGGGTTTATCAGTCCTTTCAAGAGGCTGGTGGCAATCCCGATGCTTTTGACTCTAAAATTTGGATCAAAAAACAAAAAGATAGAATTTACGAGGCGCTAAAAAATCAGCAAACGGGGAATGCACTCTCGAAAGATTACCCCTTATCATTGGTCGTTGCCATGCTTTTAGCACAACGCGATGAACTTTCCGTATTAGATTTTGGGGGAGGAATGGGATTGCATTATTTAGAAGTGATTTCTAAAGCACCCCAGGCTGAAGGTATTTTGAATTATCATATTGTGGATGGAAAACAGTCTATTAGCTCTTGTCCAAAAGAAATGAAGCCGTTTCAAAAACTTCATTTTCATGATGACTTCCATACTGTTGATGAAAAAATTGATATTGTTCATATTGGTAGCACATTGCAATATATTGAAGATTGGAAAGAGATTTTAAGGCAGTTAAATAATAAGTTCAATCCTTCTCATTTTGTTTTTTCTGATCTTCTGGTTGGAAACATTCCAACTTTTGTGAGTCATCAGATTTATTATGATAAAAAAATTCCCCATCTATTTGTGAATTTGACTCAGTTCTTATATTTTATGGAAAATGTATTAGGTTTAAGAGTACTTTTTAAAACGAAATTCATTCGAGAGATTTTAGGCCAAGAAAAAGTGTTTCCAAATCATGCATTACCCAAAGAGTACAGAATTGATCGCTCCTACAACTTCGTATTTTATAAACCATGAAAATTCTTTTAACAGGCGCTAGCGGTTTTTTTGGTCAGAGTGTAGTAGATGCATTGAAACATCTTGATCATTCTATTGAAGTAATCTGTGTTACACATTCAAAGTCATTGAACCTTAAAGATGATCGTTTTTGTAATGTAAAATGTAATCTCCATGATGACCAACAAACGAAAGCCTTGATCAAAAAAACAAAGCCAACACATTTGATTCACCTGGCATGGCATGTACCTCCTCAAAAATTCTGGGATGCCAAAGAAAATTTTGATTGGCTGGCCTCATCCGTTAAATTATTTCAATTATTTTGTGAGGAAGGCGGAAACGTTTTCATAGGGGCTGGCAGTTTAGCTGAATATGATTGGATCGATGGAATCCTAGATGAAGAGAATACTACTCTGCAACCTAATAGTATTTACGGTTTATGCAAAAAAAATCTTCATGAATTAATTATGAATTTAAAAAGAATGCATTATCCTGAAGTCAAGATACTGTGGCCTAGAATTGGGTACTTTTTTGGAGAGAATGAGCCACAAGGCAAACTAATCTCGTTAATTATTAGAAAAATTCTTAAACAAGAAGATTTGAGCCTTTTACCTAAAGCAACGGCTAGAGCCTATACCCATGTCAGACATCTAGGCAACGTGATATCAAAAACGCTTTTTTACAACCATGAAGACCTTGTGTTTAATCTTAATGGAAGCAATTATTATACCCTTGAAGAATTAGTCAATCTTGTTGCCAATAATTATAACTTGCCCAACGACAAGGTATTTTATGGTGGATACCAAAGTAGTATCTTTGAGCCTGAATTACTGAAAGTGAATACCGATCGAATGCAGTCACTCGGATTAAAAATACCAGACACACTATTGGATGATTTGAAAGGAATGATGGATGCATCATATTTTAGATCTTAAACTGATTCCATTTCCACTCATTGAGGGTAAGGATTCTTGTCTGACCGTTTATGAAAGCGGTAAAGAAGTCCCACTAAAGATAGAGCGACTATTTGTGATAAAAGCAATGGATCATATTAGCCGTGGCTCTCATGCACATAAAGAATGTTCCCAGATTCTTATTGCATTAAATGGCGAGTGTAAAGTCGTCTGTGACGATGGTCGCCAAAAGAAAAGTTTTACTCTAAATGAGCCAAACCAAGGTTTACACATTCCTCCTACAATATGGGCCGAGCAAGAATACGAAAAGGACACGATTCTCATGGTTCTCACAGATCAACCTTATGATGAATCAGACTATATTCGAAATTATAAAGACTTTTTAAAATTTAGAAACAAGGTTGCAGTTTAATTATGAACACTTTTTACAAAATAAGATGGCGTATTGAAAAACACCTTATAGATCCTTTGTGTAATTTTTATTTAAAAAATAGATTTTATGAATCCCCACCGGGGGAAAATAGACATGAAAACCTTTTTTTTACTGCAAAACCCAAATTGAAAAGATTTGAACCAAAAAGAATATTTCAATATATGATCTCTGGCAGCAACATGGAAGCCTTGTATGAGGATGATTTTGATAAGGCTTTTTCTCGAGGTATATTAAACGATCCAATAAATATTAATCAAAAAGAGCTGCTTCGTTATAGAGTTTATATTAATGCTCTGATTGCCAATCTAGCAAAAGCAGCTGGAGGAGATTTCTGCTCAGTGGGCGTTAGTTGGGGAATTGTCCCGAGAACAATATATAATTATCTCGACAAAAATCGCTTTTGGGAAAGTGGACAAAAATACTTTCTAATTGATAAATACGACCAGGTGTTGTTTGCCTCTAGTTCAGAGAAAATAACGCAAACAAATTATTGTGGTGATATTAATTTCATTAAAAATGAATTTAAAGAAGATACTTTTCAAATAATTCAAGAATATGCACCAGAAGCATTTCTTCGTATCAAAAAGAAAATTTCCTATTTACACCTAAATACTGCAGATAAAAAATCTGAATTAGAAACGATAAATCTTGTATACGACAAGATGACCACACCAGGTTTTATTGTTATTGATAATTACACACACTGTAATAATAAAAACTCTATAGATTCTTTTCTTAAAAATAAAAATAACTTTGTTATACCTCTAGGGAATTCTCAAGGAGTAATTATTAAGCTATGAAAATAGTCGTTACAGGCGCACTAGGACATATTGGATCAAAGCTGATTCGAGAATTACCAAGACACCTTGATAATCCAACTGTCGTCATGATTGACGATTTATCAACCCAAAGGTACAGCAGCCTCTTTGATTTACCCCAAGGTGCCAGTTATAAATTTGTTGAATCTAGATTGCAGGATTGTAACCTAGCAGATGTTCTCGAAGGCACAAATGTTGTGGTACATCTTGCAGCAATGACAGATGCAGCAGGAACTGCAGATAAACCTGATCTGGTTCATCAAAACAATTTTGCATCAACGAAATTATTGGCTGATGCTTGTTTAAAAGCAAATGTACCTATCCTGTTCCCCTCCTCTACCAGTGTATACGGCTCTCAGTCAGAGCTTGTGGATGAGACATGCGTCGATTTACAACCACAAAGTCCCTATGCCGATTGTAAAATTAAAGAAGAAAACTACCTGCGTGATCTATTTGCAAAAGGATTGCGCGGGGTGATTTGTCGTTTTGGTACCATCTATGGAGTTTCGCGTGGCATGCGTTTCCACACGGCAGTGAACAAGTTTTGTTTTCAAGCGGTAACAAAACAGCCAGTGACTGTTTGGGAAACAGCCCTGCACCAAAAACGTCCCTATTTAGATTTGGGCGACTGTTGTGATTCCATGATTTGGATGATCAAAAACGGCATATTTGATGGTGAAGTGTATAACATTGTGAGCAATAATTTCACAGTTAATGATGTGCTTGATGAGATAAGGAAGTATATTCCAACCCTTGAGGTTAAATTGGTGCAGCATAAAATCATGAATCAATTATCCTATGAGGCATCTGCAATTAAATTTGCAAAAAAAGGTTTTGATTTCCAGGGCAGTTTCTCCAAAGGAATCAAAGAGACAATAGCCCTTCTTGCCAATGCAAATAGTTAGGAACAATAATCTATGAAAATCTTAATCACCGGTGGTGCTGGCTTTATTGGATCTAATTTCGTGTGTGAGGCCCTTGAAAATGGCCATACTATCATCAACATTGACAAGTTAACCTATGCAGGAAATTTAGAGAATCTAGAGAATTATAAAGATAACCCGCAATATCAATTCTATCAGGAAGACATTTGTAACCGTACTGCCGTTGAAGCAATTCTTTCTAAACACCAACCTGATGTGATTGTACATATGGCCGCTGAATCGCATGTAGATCGTTCGATTGATTGTGCTGATGAATTTATTAAAACCAACATAAATGGAACGCACGCTTTGCTAGATGCAACGCTAAAGTATTATAGGAACGCAAATAGCAAGGATGACTTTCGCTTTGTGCACCTCTCAACAGATGAAGTATTTGGTGCACTCGATGATACGGGTAAGTTTGATGAAAATTCACCTTACAAGCCAAATTCGCCTTATGCTGCATCCAAAGCATCATCTGATCTTTTGGTGCGCTCTTATTGTAAAACTTATGGTCTTCCGGCCATTATCGCTAACTCTTCTAATAATTATGGTCCAAAACAATACCCTGAAAAACTGATACCACTAACAATCCTAAACGCAATGGAATTAAAACCCCTACCCATCTATGGTAATGGGCAACAAATCCGAGATTGGCTGTTTGTTGAAGATCACGTAAAGGCCTTGTTTTCAATTATCTCGCGGGGAACAATCGGTGAATCCTACTGTGTAGGCTCTGACAATGAAATGAATAACTTAGATTTGGTACATTTAATTTGCGATACTTTAGATAAACTACATCCGAACGACATTCCGTACAATAAGCTAATTACCTTTGTGAAAGACCGCCCGGGGCATGATTTTAGATATGCAATCAATGCTGATAAATTAAAAGAACATACTGGCTGGTCTAGCCAAACCAACTTTCAAGACGGTTTGAGTAACACCATTCGATGGTATATCGATAATTTTAAAAGGCTTAGAAAAAATAATGACGCTAGAAATAGGATTGGGTTAGCCGCATGAAGGTTCAAAAAGGCATTATTCTTGCAGGTGGTGCAGGTTCCAGGCTGTATCCATTAACGATTGCCTCAAACAAGCAACTACTGCCTCTTTATGACAAACCTGTCATTTATTACCCGCTTACAACTTTAATGTTAGCTGGAATTCGTGAGTTCCTCATTATTA
>SDBT01019782.1_pt1 | contig 10546 bp, 19 predicted proteins | sample 2277101 | NCBI WGS metagenome assembly SDBT01 (sample SAMN10404973, study PRJNA504765) | marine sediment metagenome | isolation source: marine sediment core GS10_PC15, 103 cmbsf | place: Arctic Ocean: Southern Knipovich Ridge | collected 2010
GCATACGGGTGGAGGGCACAGTGATCAAGGTAAGGGCAACTGGGACGAAACGGACTGGAGGGTGTGAGTGACCGAAGAAGAATACATTCTGGTGAATGACTTGGCATATCTTAGAGCGGCGGCAGCCACGCTACGCCAAACAATTGGGATTGAAAGGGTGGGGACAATCCTGGGGCTGTTAGGTGTAGAAATTGATGGTGTGCAGAAAAAAATGGTGGTGGAACCGAAATGACCTCCACAACCCAACTCGAACCGGTACAGCAAAAGACAGATGACTGACAGGGCAATGGAAGCGGCGGCGCGGGCTGTTGGGGCAATACTGCGCGGCCCGGACCATGATCCTGACATGCGCGATCACCTGGTTGCTCTAAATGCCATCACCGCCTACCTGGCCGAGCCGGACGTTGGCCGGCTCGAGCGGATGGCGCAGGCAACGGCCGCCCATCGTTTCGGCAAGGGCTACTCCTACATGTTGTGGGATGACATGCCGGGCAATTACCGCGTTGAAATGCTCGCTGAGGTCGTCGCCGCCATCAAGGCCATGTCACCGGACGGCGGGTGAGCGCAATTGAGTACCTACGGAGCGGAGAATTACATGGACGAAAAGACGGACGATCAGGTGATTGGTCTTCCTGGTGGGCGCATTGCGGAGGTCACGGCGCGCGACTCGGACGATCAGGATAAATCAAAGACCGTTCGGCGCCTGCGCGTTGCCGACACCCTGCGCCGGCTTGAGATGCGGAAAACGATCACGCCGACACAGCGCCGCGCCGGTGACGAGTTCCGGGCCGACTTCCAGACCGCTGCCTTGCACGGTATCCGGCCACGGGCGATGGAGCGGATCGACATGGAATGGAAATCTGACAACCGCCTGTCGCGTGCCGACCACTGCAAGCGGCGGGTGCTCGCGGATCTCGAGGCGCTCGGCGGCATCGGCTCCATCGGCTCGACGGTCATGTGGGAGGTTATCGGGAGAGAGATAAGCCTGCGTGAATGGTGCGATATCTGTGGTCTGGCGCGGGCGGTTGCGACCGGCATTCTGATCGCCTCGCTCGACGTGATCGTGCGGAACCGAAAAATAGCTTGACTTGGGTGGCCACCATTTAGTAGCGTTTTAGGCGAATTCCAAAATTGTGCCGGTTCTACGGCAATGATGGAGCCGGTCATGTAACCCTAGCTGCCAGCCCCGTATAATTCCACCACCCGCCCGGAATCCCCGCGGCGGGGTTATTCATGCCCGAAACCCGAGGAACCCGATGACCGCCGCAGCCTACGACGGCAGCACGCCGAGCAGGAATGCGCGCCACGAGCTGTTCGCGCAGGGCATCGCAGAGGGCAAGACGGCGACCGGGGCGTACACCGAGGCTGGATACAAGGCCACGGGCAACTCAGCAGAGGCCGTCGCTTCCCGTTTGTTAAGAAATGTTAAGGTTCGGGGCCGCGTGGCCTTTCTGCAGGGCGAGGCCGCGAAGAACACCATCGTCACGATCGACAGCACGACGCGCGAGCTCGAGGAAGCGCGCGGCATGGCGAAGGACAAGGCCGACCCGAACACGATGCGGTCCTGTTCGATGGACAAGGCCAAGGTCAACGGGCTGTTGAAAGACAGTGTTGTTCACTCCGGTACCGTGGAGATAACCAGAATTGAGCACGTCATCATCGACCCTGCGGATTGAAACGGCGCGGGTGTTCGCGCCCCTGTTGGCGCCGGCGCGCTACAAGGGCGGGCATGGTGGCCGTGGTTCAGGCAAGTCACACCACTTCGCCGAACAGGCGGTTTCGCGCTGCATCCTGTACCCGCGCACCCGCATTGTTTGTGTTCGTGAAGTCCAGAAGTCGCTGCGGGAATCGGTCAAGCTGCTGATCGAGGACAAGACGAGAGTGTTGGGTGTCGGTGGCATGTTCGAGATCCGCGACCAGTTCATTCGTACACCGGGCGGTGGAATAATCTTGTTTCAGGGCATGCAGGACCACACGGCCGAAAGCATCAAGTCGCTGGAAGATTTCGACGTGGCCTATGTCGAGGAAGCGCAGACGCTGACCCAGCGCTCGCTTGAGATGCTGCGCCCGACCATCCGCAAGGACGCGACCAAGGATCGGCCCGGTTCCGAACTGTGGTTCAGCTGGAACCCGCGCAGTGCCACCGATCCGGTCGACCAGCTGCTGCGTGGCATGACGCTGCCGCCGGATGCTGTGGTGGTGAAATCGAATTATTGCGACAACCCGTTCTTCCCGAAGGTGCTGGACGAAGAACGTCAATTCGACAAGACCAACGACCCGGCGCGCTACGCCCACACCTGGCTCGGCGAGTATGAGCCGATGGCGATCGGCGCGATCTGGGACCGGCAGACTATCCATGAAGGGCGCCGGAGTGAGCCGCCGGACATGGAGCGGATTGTTGTTTCCATTGATCCGGCGGTAACGAACGAAAAAGGCAGCGATGAGCACGGTATCATAGTCGGGGGCGTCGGCGCTGACGGCCGTGGCTACGTTCTTGACGACGTGTCGCGCCATGGTTCGCCGCACGAGTGCTGCGTGCGGGCGGTGTCGGCGTTCGATCTCTGGGAAGCCGATGCGGTGGTGGTCGAGGTCAACAACGGTGGCGACTGGCTGGAATCCCTACTCAGGGTCATAAAGCCGGGCCTGCCGGTCATCAAGGTGCGGGCGAGCCGCGGCAAGCATGTCCGCGCTGAACCGATTTCCGGTCTGTACCGGCAGGGCATCGTTTCGCATGTCGGCGCATTCCCTGAACTTGAAAGCCAGATGTGCCTGATGACCGCCGGCGGTTATGAAGGCGATGGATCGCCGGATCGGGTTGATGCGATGGTCTGGGGCTTCACCGAACTGTTCCCAGCGCTGACGACCAAGATGCAGTACGACGATCCCGATCCGTGGGAATATTTGAGAGAAGGCAGGAGTGCGGTTGGTGGGTACTAAGCCATACGATCCGTCTCTGGTGTCCCCCGAGGCGCGCGCTGCGTATGAGGATGGCGCTTCGCTGCGCTACCTGCGCCGGAAATTCCATCTCACCGACGGGGAGCTGGAGGACGTGGCGCCGGAGGAATTTACTGATCAACCGAAACCGGAGGGGTTAGGTGGGTACTGAAATGACACGTGAGCAGATGATCGACCAGGCGGTGCGGCTCGCCAGCAAGATATGGCAGCACAACATCATCGACGGCCTTACGTCGCGCTTTGGCGTTGTCAGCATCACGCTAAGGCCCGGAGTGTTGGAAATGATCCGCGCCGAGTTCCGCCGCCTCGCGCATGAGCAGGCAGCGGCCTGATGGCAACTGAACACAACTTCGCGCCGGACGTGTATTTCTGCGAGCGCTGCGGCGTATCGATGGAGGCAGTCGTTGACAGATGGGCGCCCGAATACTGCCTTGACGCTGAGAACGTGGTGGCCTTCCAGCCGGCGTTCGCGCGCCGCCAGATCTCCGGGTTAGTAAACGCGGTGTTGGGCGGTTATTCCGGGCCCAGCCTTGCTGAGTTGATAGACTCGGACCCGGCCTGATATGGCCACCGCCAGCGCCGACCTCACCGAGCGCGACGACTACGGCGATGACGGCGACACCACGGACGACGACGACGCCCAAAGCCCGATCGAAATCCTCAACGAATACCTCGAAGCGCCGAACATCGCCGAGCTGCTGAGTGCGGAAAAGCTGGGCGAGATCGGCATCCGCGCCAAGCGCGAGTTCGACGTCGACAAGCAGTCCCGCTCCGAGTGGGAGGAGAACAACGCCAAGGCGATGGACCTCGCCATGCAGGTGGCGGAGACCAAGAACTATCCGTGGCCCGGCGCGGCCAACATCAAGTACCCGCTGCTGACCACGGCTGCGATTCAGTTCGCGGCACGCGCGTACCCGGCCATTGTCACCGGCTCCGATGTGGTCAAGGCCAAGGTCATCGGCAAGGACGACGGCACGCCCGTCACCGACGAGCAGGGCCAGCCTGCTGTCGATGAAGCCGGTAAGCCGGTGATGCAGGGCGAGGGCGACAAGCGCAAACGGGGCGAACGGGTGGCGCGCCACATGTCGTGGCAACTCACCGAGGAAATGACCGAGTGGGAGGAACACACCGACAAGCTGCTGGTGATCCTGCCCATCGCCGGGCTGGCCTACCGCAAGACGTATTTCGACCCGATCCTCGGGCGCAATCGCTCGGACCTGTGTACCGCCGAGAACGTGGTGATCAACGACAACGCGACCGATATCGAGACGGTGCCGCGGATCACCCAGATATTCCCGAAGTATCCGCTCGAGATTGAGGAATACATGCGGGCCGGCGCCTGGCGCCGGGTCGAATTGGGCAGGCCGCCCGACAACGACGGCGACGACGATGCGCCGCACGAATTCCTGGAACAGCACCGCCGCCTGGATCTGGACGGCGACGGCTATGCCGAGCCCTACATCGTTACCCTGCAGCGCGAGACGTCGAAGGTGGTGCGGATCGTCGCCAACTTCGATCTCGACGACATTGCCCTGAACGAAGAGGGTGAGATCGCCCGCATCGCGCACGGCCAGTATTTCACCAAGTACGGGCTGTTCCCGAACCCGAAGGGCGGCTTCCACGACATCGGCTTCGGCTACCTGATGCTGCCGATCAACGAGGCGGTCAACACCACCATCAACCTGCTGCTTGACGCCGCCCACCTGGCCAATCTCGGCGGCGGCTTCATCGGCTCCGGCGCCCGGCTCAAGGGCGGCCAGATACGGTTCAAGCCGGGCGAATGGAAACCGGTGGACGTGAGCGGCGGCAAACTGCGCGATAACCTGGTGCCGCTGCCGGTCAAGGAACCGAGCCTGGTGCTGTTCCAGCTTCTCGGCATGCTGATCGAGGCCGCCAAGGACGTGTCCAGCGTGAAGGACGTGATGACCGGCACCGAGCCGCGCTCGGGCAACCAGCCGGCGACCACCACCATGGCCCTGATCGAGCAGGGCATGCAGGTATTCTCGGCGATCTACAAGCGCATCTACCGGTCGCTGAAATCGGAATACAAGAAGATCTACAAGCTCAACGGGAAGTATCTCGACCCGGACACGTACTTCACGGTGCTGGACGAGGCGGAGGCGATCGGGCCGGAAGATTACGCCGAGGGCGATTACGACATGGTGCCGGTGGCCGACCCGCGCACGGTCACCACCATGCAGAAGCTGTCCCGCGCCGAATTCCTCAAGGGGTTCGCCGACGACCCATATTTCGACGGCCGCAAGATACGCGAGCGGCTGCTGGAAGCGGCTGCGATCGACGACAGCGACGATTTGCTGGTTGACGAGCTACCGCCGAACCCGGAGCTGATGGAACGCGCCGACAAGATCGACATTTCCAAGCGCAAGCTGGATCTCGACGAGATCGAACTTGAGAGCAACATGGCCCTGACGGAGGCCAGGATTGTCGAGCTGCTGGCGAAGGCCGAGGGCGTCGAGGTGGGCCAGCAGATGCAAGCACTGCTCGGCCTGATGAAGGAATTGACCGCACGCGCGAAGATTGCTGTCGGGGCGAACGGAGTGGGCAGCGGTGCTCCGGGCGGTGGGGCAAATGGTTCCGCCCCGCCGGTGGTTCCCCAGGCCCCCGCTCCTCAGGAGCCGCCCGACAATGGGGTGGCGGAAATGCACGCCCGCCTGTTGGCCGGACAGGAGATGCTGGCCCGTGCGATCGCCAAACTAGCGGAAACACACCCGCCGGAGGAAGTCAAGCCCGACGATGACCGGGAGCCGGTGAATATCACGCTCAATGTCGGCGGTGAGAAAAAAACGATCGATTTCAAGCGTGACGGTAAGGGAAAATTGACCGGCGCGGAGATCACCGAGAGCCCTGAGTAATGACGGCCACCGAAGGCAAAATTGCCGTTACCGAAGGCGAGGGCGTAAACCTTGCCACCGTTGAGGTCACGCTGGACGACGGTACGGTTGCCCATATCGAGGGCGTGTACGTCGGCGACCCCGAGGATAAGGACGCACGGCAGAATGTGGTTCCCCTCGTTCGCCAGCCCGATCAGTATGCGGCGCGTGTAATCGACGAAAACAGCCGCAGCATAGAAGGCGCGCTTCAAGCCATCTACGAGCAGAATGAACGTATTCTAATGATGCTGGAAAGCATCGCTGAATAGGAAAACACAATGGTTGAGACGGTAATCCATGATCCTGATGGCCCAGCCGCGCGAGTTATCGATGGGAAGCTGCAAACGAAATCTATCGTTGAAACGCAGTTAGAAAACATCTCGGCCGAGAAGGGGCAAGCGTATGCGTACACCTCGACGTTTGCCACGGGCGGCGCAAATGTTGAGGTGATGACGATCAAGAATGATCTGAACCAGCACATGCATATCGATCAGGTGTGGGTCGGTGCGATAGATCTGGCGATTTTCTCTATCGGGCATATGTCATCCGGCACACCCGCTGGTACGGTAATCACGGGCAATCCGCTGAACCATGATCTCAGCAAGGTGGCCGATACGACGGCATTCGGGAACGCATCGGTGACCGGCAGTGTGGTCGTCAAGGATATGGCGTGGCTTCAAACGCCGGCGGACACGACGATTCTGTTCGATCTTGAAGGCGCTTGGATATTCGGCAAGGACGATGTGTTCGGCGTCAGATGCGAAACCAATACCACGGTCTATGTGACTGTAATATTGCATATGGATGATATCGACTAGTGTCCATCAAGGCCAAACTCCAGAGTCGTGATGGCGAGATAGCCGATTTTCTGTCGCGGGACTTTACCGGACCGGTTGTGCATGCGTTCGACGGCATAGTGACCGAGCCCAGTACCAAGTTCTTCCTAAACGACGATTTCGGCGCTGCGATGAACCAGAACATCGGGTTCAGCGGGACGCCGGATATAATCCACAACGGCACCGATACTTCGGCTTACACCGGGTCAAACATTGCTGGTGCGCAAGCTACCTTCAACGACACCGACTTCGCGGTCCAGGCAATAGCGACCATCGTGGATTGGTCGCTGATCGATAATGGCGACAGCATCACCATCAACGGGACGGAGTTCGCCGAGGACGATACCCCCACCGGCAACCAGTTTCTGGCGGAAACAAGCGATGCCGCCACGGCGACCAACCTCGCGACGGCGATCTCGGGTGTCGCCGGGTTAACGGCGGCGGCCACGGCGGCGGTAGTGTCGATCACCAATACCGACGGCACGGGCATAACGTCGCTGACGACCAGTGCCGCTGCCGGTGAGATGACGGTGACGACCCCGAAGGCGGTCAAGGTGGACGGCATGTCGGCGGGCGACGTGTTCCAGTTCGCCAAGGGTTCTGACCTGACCCTGGCCAACTTTACCGCCATAACGATGTGGATCTACGTCGACAAGAATTGGGGCGTGTCCGACAGCACCTCGTTCTACGGCTACGATTCGGCTGCCGCCGCCCAAGTTGGTGATGCCGTTCTGCTCCAGGAATATTTTGATTTTACCGATTTCGATACCTGGCACTCGATTGTTATCCCCTTGGGTGACATGGGTTTGGCGAGTGCCGCGACGGTCGATGCGTTCAGGGTGGAACAAGTCGCTACCAGCGGTCCCAAACCGGTTTTCTATCTGGACAAGCTGCAGGTGGAAGCATCCGGGACGCCGGCTGTGTTCAAGGTAAATGTGGATAGGGCCGACAGGTTTCACATCGAAGAACTCGTGTTCGCCTATGCTGATGCGCTCGATGCCACGCTCGCCAACGGCACCATGCCAGCGTTGGCCTACAACCAGATCCTGGGAGTGACGGCTCTCCCAACCGGGTTCACTATAACGAGGTCGAGGGGCGGGAAGACGCTGTTTGTCGCTTCTGTCAAGACGCTTGGCGCGCATCTATCGGCTGGCGCTAAAGCGGATTTGCCATGGACTGACGGCACCAATACGTTTGTTACTCTTCGCGCTATTTTTGATCGTCCGCTTATTCTTTCTGGCGCTCCTGGCGACATCTTAACGATCACGATCAACGACGACATGTCCGGCCTTCTACAGTTCACCGCCGCCGCGCGAGGTGGTTTGGAAACCGGCTGATGCTGGCCGCGCTTCTTCTCCGCCCCGTCCCCGTAGCGATAACCGGCTCGGGCGTCGAGCGGCTCAGGCAGCACCATGCCGGCGTTCCCGGTGTCTGGGTAATCCCGGAAGAATTCGACGACGATGAGGAAATTGCCGAGGCGCTGGTTTTAATTGAAGCGCTGGGAGCTTCGGCGAGGATAAGGATTCACTGAATGTGGACCAAGGAGCAGTTTCTGGCGTGGAAGGACAGCCCGCAAACCAAGGGGTTTCTGGCGTTTCTGCGTGAGCGCCGCGACGAGCTAGCCGCCGATTGGGCGGACGGCAAGACGATGACCGCCCACGAGCAGTCGATGGCGCAGGCGTTCGGCGACATCGCGGGGTTCGAATACGACCGCGATATCGCCCCGCATTACGAGAAACAGGAGCAGGAAAAGGAGAGTGACGATGGCTGAAGAAGCGCAAGGATTTGGATACGCACGAGCGAAGCCCGAAGGGGGCACCGATGAGGACGGCCGCACATCCGAAGGAATAGGGCCAGGCGCACCGATTTTCACCCCGGGTGGGATAGATATCAGGTCCGCGTCCCAACTTCGCGACAGGGTTGCGGAGGCCGCATTGATCGCGATAGCTGAATTTAAGGTCAATGGTCGGCTGGTCAATCTACAGCCCGACCTTTTTGCGGCCAAGCGGGCGACGTGGGATTACCTGCATGCGCTTGGATTGAAGCGATGACCTTCAAGAATGAGGCCGGCATATCGCCGGTCGAGTACAAGGTGCTGGTCCGTCCCGACTCGGTGGAGAAGGTGACCGCCGGCGGCGTCCATCTCACCCCGAAGAAAAGCGAGATGGACCAGTGGGCGCAGGTCAAGGGTACGCTGGTTGCTTTCGGTGGTGCGGCGTTCCGTGACCCGTTCACCGATGACGAGCGGGCCGTGCTGGTACCCGGCGCCCGCGTCTATTACGACAAGTACCGCGGCATCTCGCTGGAGGGCGCGGACGGCCAGGAATACCGGTTGATCATCGACAAGGAGATCGGCGCGATCATCGACAACGAGATGGCGGTGCCGATCGCACGGGGCCGCAGCCGCGCCGGGCTGGACGCGGCCAGGAACAAGGAACAGGCGCATGGCTGAAATTAAGACACTGGAGGATCTCGTCGCCCTACAGCGGGAAACCGTCCGTGATCTTAAAAGCCAGATCGTCCAAAGGTGCGCATGGCTGTCGAAAATGGTTTCCGAGGACACCACAGAAGACCCGAGGGACATCACCCTCTTGGGAGAACTTGTCAGCGATTTGCATCACGCCATAGGGCACATGCTGGCAATCAGAGATCGAACCAAGGAACAGGCACATGGAAGTTGATGCGTTGGCCGAAGCGATGTTCGCCGAGTGTGTTTTTATACCCAACACCGAAGGATTGGCCGGAACCAGTTTAGCCGGGGCGCAACAGTCATGGGCAGATATCGGCGAGTCCGCGCGTGAGATATGGCGCGGCCGGGCTCAGCGCGCTTGCGACAGGATAGTAACCAAGGAACAGGAACATGGCTGAAGATCAGGACACCCCCACCACCGACGACCAGAATTCATCGACCGACGGCACCGACGACGGCAGCACGGTGCTGGCCGACACCGCGCCGACCGAGGTCGAGACCCTCGCCGGCGAGATGGGCTGGACACCCAAGGACAAATGGACGCGCGACCCCGATAGCTGGGTCGACGCTCCGACGTTCATCAAGTCTGGGCCGGACATCCTGCGCAACTCGCTGCGCAGCCAGGACGCCGAGATCGCCGCGCAGGGCACGACCATCACCGAGATGCGTGACAGCATGCGGCGTATGGAGAAGGCCGCCGGCGCGGCGTCTGATGTGGCCTACGCCCGCGCGCTGACCGATCTCAAGGCACAGCGGCGCGACGCGGCGACCGAGGGCGACATGGTGGCGTTCGACGACGCAGAGGCCGGCATCACCAAGCTGGAAGACACCAAGCCGGTCGCCCCGCCCGCCGGCAACGGTGAGGCCGCGCCCGACGCGCATTTCCTGGCGTTCGCCGAGCGCAACAAGTGGTACGGCGAAGACGTAAAAAAAACGATTTATGCCGACCAGACCGCCACCATCATCTCCGGCAAATTCGCCGGCGCGGCGTTCTACACCAAGATCGAGGAGGAAATGGAAAAGGAATTCCCCGCCCAGCGCGGCAACGCGAACCGCGGCCGTCCTGCCCGGGTAATCGGCGGCGATGGCGGTGCCGGCGGCAACCGCGGCGGTGGTGGGAAGAAGGCCTACGCCGACCTGCCCGACGACGCCAAGGGCGCGTGCGACAGCCTTGTGGAGCAGGGCATTTCGACGAAGGAATCCTACTGTAAAACCTATTTCGCAGATGAAGGGTAAGCATGATGACCGGGATATCTTTCGTCGCCGAACTTAGTGGCGTCAACTGGACTGCCGATCTTGTGGTTTCGGGGCACGGTGAATACCGCCATGTCACCGCGCGTGTCGCCGCCGAATCGCAGGAGATTGGTGAAGGTGCGGCGAAGGAAATCTATGAA
>SDBT01019783.1_pt1 | contig 10545 bp, 3 predicted proteins | sample 2277101 | NCBI WGS metagenome assembly SDBT01 (sample SAMN10404973, study PRJNA504765) | marine sediment metagenome | isolation source: marine sediment core GS10_PC15, 103 cmbsf | place: Arctic Ocean: Southern Knipovich Ridge | collected 2010
AAAGTGGATTCTCCACCTAGGGTCGTAGTATTAATTTCCGCACTGTTTGTTAGTACTATTGCATCAGTGTTTATTGGGTTCTCTCTTCTTTTCCTTCCTGTTGTGCTTCTTGCTAATGCACCAGTTTACTTGCTATGCTGGTATCTCTCTCTTGCAGTACTTTTCAATAGCTCTTTGAAAGGAGGTGATGTTTCCCTTCTCGGAGCTGCATTGCAAAAGCATCAGGGGAAAGGACTTGCAGAACTAGTTCTTGCACTATCTGTCTTGATAGTATTCTATAGCTTTGTAGGCGTGGGGGTTGGGGTATGAGAATACATCAAGGTGGACTAGCATACTTGTCCAGGGGGGTCGACTCCCGTTTTATTCCATATCCATCCGCATGGGATAAAACTTGTTTTCTTATCAGTCCCCATTCCAACTTATCGCAGAACGGTCGGCCCGCTGGACGCCCTACTATGAAAAACGGAGGCGCTATCACCGCATGAAACGCATTGGTCTATCTCTACTCTTGGTCTGCATGATAATTTCTAGTATTCCATTCCCAGCTGTTCATGTTGAGCTGGAGCTGAATGATATGGATGTTCAGAATGATCTGAGAGACCTCGGAATTACTTCAGCAGATCCTGGAGTAACGGTTTCCAATAATCCTTACATTGTGCTGGAGCTTGTTGGAGGAGATATCTCCAATCTTGGTACTGACTGGTCTGCACTGCTGAATTCGATGGGCATTCCAAATTCTGTACTACAAACTAGTGATGTACTTGCAGATCCCTCACTGTTACATGATGTCCCTGCAATAATCATTGACGGCAGTTTGGGTTCATCCAATGGAAATCAGGTTTCACAGAGCATAGTGGATATTCTGATTCGAGAAGACATCACCCTGATTCTTACCGGACGTTCGGCTTGGTTGCTTCATCGGCTATCAGCCCGAAGTCCACCCTCTTCGACCGCTTCTGTTGCGACAATCCTGGCTACTGAGTCTGGATATGCAGGAGCGGTCTTCCTTTCACAACCAGTACCTCTTACAATTGGTTCGACACTGAGTACTGAGGCTGGTCTGTTCCTTCCCGTTGATACTGTTCAGACTGAGATGTCTCGGCTGGTCAATTTGACAGGAAGTTCGATTTCCACAACTGCTCCACTAAGATACGATTCTTGGCCTCTTGATGTATTTCTGTTTGCATATGAGGACCCGACTCTTCTCACTTCAACAGGTGAAGGTCTCTTAGAGAACACGGTGGCTTATTGCAATGCAGTTCGAGAAACTGCAACCACTACTAATCTGGCCGCACTTCAAGCGTTAGAAGGAGAAATGCTCGCAGGTGGTTTCAGTTATGTTCATGCGCCTCTCATTGTATCGGTTTACTATGCAGTTCACTCAGCTTCAGACCTTCTCGAAGGAGCTGCTTGGACTAATTGGATTGTAGACAACACACCTCTAGTTCGTGATATTCTCAATGACCTCATGATTGACTACGGATCAGAAACTGGTTTCATGACTTCTACCGCTGAAGGAGTTGTGAGTTGTAAAAGTACAGCACAAGGACTCTGGATTCTGACTACTATGGGTCTTACTGCTGAGTTTCCAGAAAGCGAAATTGTTCAATATCTTAGTTCACGACAAGAAGTAGCAGGTGGGTTTGACAACTATATTACAACAACTTACTATGTCACTGAGGCGCTGGCTGTTTCAGGTCAACTAGGTGAGATATCCGATTATGATCTCGAGCTATGGTTGAGGTCTCTTGTTATTGATGGTTCAAAAACAGGTGACCCTGATCTTTGGGGTGCAATCGGTTCAAATCCAACCAGCATTTCTCCGCGTACAAACTATGCTTGTGAATATCTGAGGTCTCTTGCGTTCATAGGATTGGCTCATCCTGACCCAGCAAAGCTGACAAGTTGGATATTGACACGAACTACAAATGGCGATGGCTCCTTTAGAAATACCAATGGTCCTGATGAGGAAATTGTAACAGGTACTGCATCAGCTTTAGCAACCATGGAGCTTCTCGGAACCCTGAGTGCTGAGAATAGAACTGCAGGTCTCACATGGTTCTCCAATAATCAACTTGGATCTGGTGGTTTTGGAATGAAACCTGCTACAGATGATATTGTGACAAAGACTAGAGAAACCTCAAGGGTAGCTCTCTGTCTTGAATCTCTTGGAGAAACCTCTGGAGCGATTGCATCTGGGATTACAACCTTCTTTGACTCAATTACAACAAGCATCGGATTCGAAGCAATGGACATTCTTCCATCACTCATGTGGACCAGCTGGCTTTTAGAATCTAGCCGCTTAGTACATTCTCCGCTGGTCGACCTGAACCTTGCAGTTGACTTTCTTAACGGGTTTGAGAGTCTGACAATCTATCCCTTCTGGTCAAATCTAACAACCGTGAGTGCACCTGAGTACGGATTCAATCAATACAGGACAAAGAGTGTTTGGACCCAGTTCTTTGGGACTAGTGCAGTAAATGCACTTGGGATGGATTTTGACTCGACTATGATTTCTGATATCACGCTCTATCTATCTCAGAGCCAATACATAACCGGACACTATCGCCCAACCTCTATCATGGGAACTGCTCATATGCAGCATTCAGTGGCTGCTGTAGAGACCTTATTCCTCCTTGGTGAGATGGGTACAATACCTTATCGAGCAGCCCTAGAAACTGCAATCCTTTCCGAGTATAGCTCTGGAAGTTGGGATGCGACGGGATGGACCCTTGAACCATTTGCAGGTTTCCAAGAAGCAATCGATTTTCTATCAACTCGCGCGGCCACTAGACTTGGAATTGTTACTCCAACAATGGCTGCTGAGATTGCCGCTTCAATTGAATCTCGTATTCAATACACAGACCTCATGGCACTGAGCATGGATGTAGCTACACTCTCTCTTCTCCATGCATCAGAATTTTCCGTAAATCTCGATTCTGTAGATACTTCCGCAGTTCTCAGTGCTTTGAGGTCATCTCACTTCAGTGATGGTTGGTTCAACAATAGTGTGCTCTGGCAACCCGTATTCACTCAGAGTGTTCTCAAGATGGTTTCAATTCTTGGACTCCGATGTGAACTCTTTGATACTCCTGGTGTTGGTTTAAGTTCAAGTGCAAGTGCGCACACAGAGCTTGGTTCAACATTTGATATCTCAGTAAGTATCTCCTCTTCAGAGCCAAGTCATACTGTTATTGTGAACGCATTCGATGAAACTACACTCTTTACAAATGTCGCCAATTCAGATACTCTCTCAATACCTGTTCCATCAAGTCTAGAGACCTTAGGTTCGTGGCCCGTTTTTGTCATGGTTCAAGATTGGGGTTCATCGCGCGCATATGACACCCTCACTGTGCAGGTGGAAGGAACTCTTGAAGGGTCTCTTGATATTGAAACTCCAGTGGTGAAGATGGGCGAAACCATCAATGGCACCATTTCTTGGACACTTGCTGGAGGTGGTGATGCTGGTATTGGTCATATCACTATTCGTCTTGGTGACCCACCGACATATCAGCAGTACAGTTACGATGAAACCTCTCCATTCTGGTTCTCGATTCCGAGTACAGACTTTGATGCAGGGGACTACAATCTCACGATTACAATTGACGTACCAGACTGTACCCAATCAGATCTCAGAGATCAAGTAACGATTGCAGAACCGAATCCAACTTATCTTACAACCCCTTCAGAGACCGACGGTCTTGTGAACAATGAGGTATCCATTGGCTGGTCTTTACATTATCAAGAAAATGATTCACTGATTGCGAATCAAGAGGTTTCGCTACTAATTCGAGATGACCTTGACACAATCGTCTATTCCACTTTTCTCATTTCAGATTCTGTTGTTGGATCCTTCTCTTGGACTCCCACCACAAGAGGTGATTTCACCTATACTCTGACTTTTGATGGAAATGGTTCTCTAGATGGAAGTCAAACTCAGGGAATGATCCACGCTTACGAGCAAACTGTGATCACTTGGTTAGGAACTGGCGCAATAGATCAATACTCAACAGTTACACTAACAGTGCAACTCACGACTCAAGATTCAGAGGTATTGAGTGGACAGAGTCTGCATATCACTATCACATCCCCGTCTTTCGTGAATATTGTTGATACGGTCCTCGTTACCAATTCAACAAGTCATGCATCTGTTACAATTACACTTACTGAAAACGGGAACTATATTGTCCAATGTGATTTCTCGGGTGTGAGTTTTCTTCTCAGCTCATCTGAATCTGATGTGGTGACTTCATGGTCTTCAAGCCAATTAGAAATTGGTGGGGTAATTGCTGAGGAAACCATAGGTGGGACTCGAACACTGTGGGCCCAATTGAAAGACTTGATATCAAATCCCGTTTCAGGTCAATCGATTACTTTTCGTGTTATCCTTCTTCCATCTACTGTGCTATTGGAACAGACACTTACAACAAACTCTAGCGGTCATGTTTCAATGCAATGGAGTGCTAGTAGTGCAGGTTCCTTCAGATTTGAGGTTGATTATGGTGGGTTTCTTTCACGAGGCTCAGCTTATGAAACATTTGATTTCGATGTGCTAATTCCAGTAACTCTCTCAATAAGTTACAATCCATCTCCAGAGGTTGGCGTTTCAGGTTGGATTCAGGTAGTGGCAATTGACCATCTCTCGAATCCGATATCAGGTCTCACAGTGACAGTATCTGTTGAGCGACCCGGTGGTGGCGTTGATTACACAAATATCTCCACAACATCTGGTGGTATTGTTGTATTCTCATGGACTCCCTCAACGCGAGGAATCAATGATATCATTGTGACTTCGGTGCAACAGTCCTGGTACTTTGCAGGTTACTCTAGCCTTGGAGTAGGTGTCTCTGAAACCCCCATTATTTCAATCGATATTCCTTCAGATCTTGTTGTTCCAACAACCGATACTATTGAGATAACTCTGTTTGATATTGCTACAAATCCAGTCAGTGGTGCAACGGTACACACTCTAGTTTCACTCGATGGTTCGATAATCTATGACTCAGATGATGTGACCAGTGCTGAAGGGCTAATCACTCTCATTCTTGACTTTGGAAATCCAGGGCAATTAGTGATTCAGGTCCAAGTTTCTGCGCAAGACTGGCTCCTTGAGACCTCAGAAAACAAGAACAGCATAGTTGTGGCTGATACAACACTTACAGTTACAATTCCAGGTCAACCAGTAAAGCAAGGGTCAACAGTAGGTGTTCTTGTAACACTGCTCGACTTCAGTGGCTCTCCTCTGGTTGGGTCCACAATCGACATTTCAGTAACTTGGAGCAATGGAACAGTACTGAATACGTACGTTCGAATCTCTGACAGCTCTGGGCAATGTAATCTTGCTCAACCATTTAGTCATGTTGGAGATTTTATCATCAGTGCAATCTATGCTGGTTATGGTTACAATTCTTCTGCAAGTGACACCGCAGCACAGAGAGTCTACACTACTCCAAACATCCAATTATATCACAATCCTAGTTGTATTGTTGGAGACCCTCTCGAGTTCCAAGTAGCTCTTCTTGATTCTCTAGGAAATTACATCATTGGACGTACCATTCATCTTAGTATTCAGCAAGGAGGTTCTCAGGCATTTGATGCACAAGTCCCCTCGATAAATGGACTGACAATAATCACTTGGTATCCTTCTCAGGGTGGTCATGCTGACATTACTGTTCTTCATGTAGGAGACATTTTGTTCCTTACCAATTCAACAACCTCGACAAGCTCAGTCCTTGAGCTCGTGGATGGAACTCTCTGGATCGCTCCTGCACAGATTGATTTGTTTGACTCGACTACTCTGGTCTACAACCTGACCACATCGCTTCCACAGGCTGGAGTTTCTATTCACTTTGAAGTGTTAGGAATGGACTTGGTTCCGCTGTGGTCCGCTAATGTGTTGACTAACTTGTCAGGAATGGCTAGCGTGTCGTACACCGCAGTTGATTCCCATGGCGTACTTATTGTCAATGCGGGACCTGTCGCCGAAGAATTTCTGATAGGTGGCGAAGTTCAAGACCAACTGATTGTGATGACACATTGTAGTGTTTCTGTTTCGCTAGTTCCCTATCCTCCGGCAGTTGACAAATTGACTAACATTTCCTTCTTGGTGATTGATGATCTAGGTGGGGTTGTAGATGGAATATCTATCACTGTATCAGTCTTTGATCCATATGGTGAACAAATCAAACTTGGATTGTGGACAAACTCAATCACGGCTCCAGTAGTGAACGGTATTGCAATTATCGAGTTCACACCGGAAATGGTGGGTCTCTACACAGTCGCCTTCACGTCTACTGGCTCGGTTTCAGTGCATAGCTTCACTGACTCAACTATCCACACAATCTACTCTACAACAGAGCTAGTGCTCTCCCTATCGACACTCGACCTTGAGGTCGGCGACACACTGGACATTACTGCTCAGCTATTGGATCACGATGGCAACCCCATGGTCGGTCGTAACGTGACGCTCGAACTCGATGGTCCCGGAGCCAGTACGATGGGTCCTGTGGAATTGATAACAAATCCAAATGGTTTCGTTACTTGGATAGTTCAAATTGCAGAAGAGGGGTTATGGTCTCTTGGCGCTTCATTCGAAGGTTTCGGAGTTTATCTCCCTTCAGGTTCTTCTCAAGAGGTTAATGTGAAATACGGTACAGTCGTTCAACTTGAGCTTCTCAATCCTGATGATGTGATAGCTGGAGCGACTGACGCATCTTTCTCTATTCTTCTAGAAGACACTGGCAGCACTCCCCTTGAGGGATTCACTGTTCATTTCGAGGCACACCATCAAGTCTTTGGACTGGTCATTGAAGGAAACCTGATTCAGTTGGGAAGCGAACCGATAATCCTGAATATCACATTATACAATATGGGCAATATCACTTTCATTGTATCTTTTGGCGGTACAAGTCACTACCATGCTTCTAATGCAGCTCTACAATTTTGGGTAAGAGGAACTACCGAGGTCATTTCATCAATTCCAGCATCAATAGACCGCTCTTCTGAGGAAGGATTTAGGTTCTTCATCAAAGATGAGGTCTCTGACCCAATTCCGTTTACTGAACTCGATTTTGTAATTGAGCTCACAGGTCCTCAGGGAGTCGTGATCTTGACCAGTCGATTACAGTGGAACCAAAGCTCGGTGGATTTGTTCATCAATTCTCTTCCTGTAGGTCACTACACTCTATCTATAATTATTATTTCAAGCATTGAACGACTAGGCTGTGATGTTCATATTGACTTCATAATTACAAGTGTCACTACGCTTGAGATTGATGAGAATTTCTCAGGTCTCATCTATGAACTTCACTCTCTAACTTTCTTCTTGAATGACTCGTTAATGGAAACTATTGATGGAGCTGATGTATGGCTGAGCATCTACGATTCTCTGGATCGTGAGATCTATGGACATCCTTTAAGCACTCGAACTCTTCTCACTTCTACCATTCTTGGTACCGTGGTTTCTTGGACACCATCTCTTACTGGCGAATATCGTATTCTCGTTGAATTCCTGGGCGATGAATTATACAATCAATCATCTATTGAGATTGTTGTTCTTGTTCGACATCTCAGTTCAGTAACGCTTGAGGCTCCCGAACTTTCAGAGTTCGGTGAGATCATTCCTCTCTCTGTGACACTTGAGGGAGCTATTGGGGGTATGGGTGGCAAGACAATTACTATCACTATACTCACTGACGGAATCATGCAATTGGAAGAGACCCTTGTTACGGCTAGTCGCGGAGTGGTCAGCTACAATATTGTGGGTCTCTTGGCAGGTACTCACACGGTCATAATTACATTCGCAGGCTCCGATTCGCAGGCTTCATGTTCTAACCAGCTGGTTATTGACATTTCACCAATCATTGTCATTGCAATTGATAGCGAGTATAGTCTGTTTGTCAACCGAAACAACACGTTGAGCGTTTCAGTTAGCGTGCTCGGAATTAGTTCTGGTTGGATTGGGTCACTAGATGCAATACTGTTCAATCCTGGAAATGAGGAACTTGGCTCCTGGAGCTTTGAGATAGACTCTTACTCTATTTTGGACATTGACTTCTTACCATTGGTTGAAGGGACCTATTCTCTCAATGTTACAGTGGTCGGTCTCCCTATTGCCATTGAACGTACGTATCCCCTAGCAATTGCTGTAGTACACGAGTCATTACAGATTGAGCTGGATGCAGGCAATACATCTCTATTAGGTGGATTTGGTATTCTCTCTGTGGTCGGAGTAATCATGAGAAAGAAAATGAAGGGTGTTGTTGACTCTATGCCAGGTGAGTGGACTGGATAATATCATGACCTTATCTGACTGAGCAAACCTGAAATATCAACATCCCAGGTTCCATCTGACTTCAACAGTCTTGAGTATAGATTGTTTTGATATCCTGCATAAGCATCAATACGTAAACATCTAACCTTCATATCCACTTCTGATGCTTTAGTGGATAGATTTGCAAATAAATCGTAAACACTTTCATCAGGAACTCTTGAAATAATATAGGCTTTAGATCCTCCCTCTTCAACCATTGCTGTTGCACTGGGCATATGTTTCAAGAATGAACGAACTAGTGATTGTGTCTGTTGACGGGGTCCTTCTACAATATGACATGTAGCTGTTAATCCAGGAATACGTAATAGATACTGGATTTTTACGATTTCGTGATCTCTTAGTTTGGTTAAAATATCTAATAGTTGAATATTATCCATTTCTAGAAATGTTTCATAATCACCCATCTCTAAAGAACTTAGATACATCTGCCAAGATAGATAATCAAGAACTTTGGCTTCAGCTCTTGTAGGGACATATACTGGTCCCTGCGTAGGAGTGAGGAATTCCCTTTCAAGTTGACGGAGTGTTCTCTTACTCCGTAAAGAATTATAGATTCTTGAAAGTTGTATTCTCCATTTTTGTTTCCTCTTATCAAATAGGTCTAAATTGAGATAACTTGTTGACCATTCGATTTTCGAAAGATTGGGTAATGCTCTAATAGCTTGTTCCATAGAAGTTGGTGGCATAACCATGACTTGAATGAAGGGAGGTTTATCATTTGGATGACCAAGTCGGGCTGTCCATGAAAGATGTTTATGAGGCCACTTATGTGTTCCACCAACGTAAACCACAGTATTTAATCCAAGCTTCTTATTTTGAATAACGCCCCGAATGATGAGAGAATAATTCACTAATGCGAATCTATCTATCCAATCTTCTCTGGTTGCAAGAGCCTGCAATCTTGTTATGGGTAGCGAAGTCAAAATTGTGCGACTCTTATTCAATCTATCAGCTAATTCCAGTACACTATCTCTTCTACTTGGGAAGAGTTCTCGTAATCTATACCATGCCATTTCCCATTTATTTTGTTCAATTGATTCTGTGGTTGGGAGCATTGGTAATTTCAACAAACCTCTATCTGCCATTGTCATAATGCGGACGTATTCTGGCGGGGCTGTTTTTCCTAGTATACATTGGATATGACCAAAAACTAAACTTGAGAAAATTGGTGAATCAGCTATTTTGTAAATAAGATCAAGCGGATCTTCATCTGGGATTTCCATTTTCTGAACCCAAGCAAGGAATGCCATGAGTTCCTTTCTGGTCCTTGCTGGAAAAGATGATGGTACAAGCTGATTCATGGTTTCTCCCATTGTTTCTTGCAATTCAAGCTGAGGTACATTAACCCCCTCAAGAATGGAAGCAAAACTATCCCATGATGGCGGAGGACCATCAAGTAACCTATCAATTATTGACTCATCAATTTCTCTTAGATTGCGTATCAGATTGTAAACTGTCCAATCAGTGTTCATAAATATTAATTCAGTTTCATATGGATTAACAAGGAAGCAATCTATTATCTCGTTTTTTTCCAAATTCATTAATGTCATAAGATTCTTGTTTATTGACACGATCTCTTGAACGATGAACAAGACTTCATTTCCTGAATCTGATAATTGAGTTATCCATCCCTTAGTACTTGGTGGATAAAGATCATATTGCTTATTCATACTGTCTATTATTCTTCTTTGTACTGATTTTGATTTGAGAGTAATCTTATGATTCGACGATAATCCATATTTTTGTTCAAAGATAGAATCATCGAGAATTGAGTAGGTGATAGAATCTTTAGTGGACTGATTATACACCTTATCTTTGGTCGTGATTTCCGGACCTTCTTTCTGATACGAAAGTGTTCCTTGTTCGATATTTCCAGAATGAAGGTATACTCTTACTGGAATCTTCATTGATTCATCTTCCATAGATTACTAATACTATAGAACACTAAGTAGACGTGTATTTGTATCGTATGCTTCTACAGAATTATAAAATAAAAAAAGATTAAGACTGGTAATTGAGATAATCTCAATATACGCAGTCTATACTATGCCAGTTACCAGGGACCAATTATGGTCTTTTCAGCGTCTAATCTAATCATCCAAGGCTCCACTGGGGGCTCTTGGGGAGTGGATTTAAGGTTCCATGGTTCTACTGGCGGTTCTTGGGGAGTAATTGTTACTTTGTTCATTGTTTATTACCGATATCTAATGCAT
>SDBT01019784.1_pt1 | contig 10545 bp, 16 predicted proteins | sample 2277101 | NCBI WGS metagenome assembly SDBT01 (sample SAMN10404973, study PRJNA504765) | marine sediment metagenome | isolation source: marine sediment core GS10_PC15, 103 cmbsf | place: Arctic Ocean: Southern Knipovich Ridge | collected 2010
ATCAACTCCCCACCGCACTTTGGACACGGCTCTGGGATCTGTTCAGGCTCTTCAACGGAATCTTCTTCAATCTCCCACAAGCTGTAACACTCCTTACAAAGCTCGCATGGAATGAGTTCTTCCTCATAAGGATATAGATAACCCCCTATCAACTCCCCACCGCATTTCGGGCATGGTTGTTTATTTGGCATTACTTAACTCCTCCCTAACCCGCATTAATATTTTTCCAAGCTCGTTCCGTCCTTTTCCTCTGTAAACGCCCCAGAAAGTATCTCCCCAGTCATTTCCTTCAATCAGAGTTGCGCCCCCTGTGTCAAGCAACTTCCGAGCAAGTGTCGGATCGCTGAACTTGACCGTCACGATGCTTTCCATCACTTTCAGCTTTATCTCTCCCCAGTCGTTGCTTATCACCATCCTTCGCCCAGCCATTTTTGCTTGGCCTGGGGTTTCCACGCTTGAAATCCACAACCTTTCTCTTGGCGATGTACTTTTTGCTGCATGGTAGGCGTGCTTCGCTGTCGGATACCAAAGGCCCTGGCAGGCAATCATCTTGGGGCATGGGTAGAAGTTAGAAAGGAAGAAGTTCGGCCCGCGGAAGGAGTTTATTTTCATGGTCACGTACTCGCCCAGAACACTAATAAAAGCACGAGCGCTGTTGAGGGAACTATGATGAATAGTAGCCAGTCTGGGAACATTATGGACTCCTTGTTAGAGAGTGAGAGATATGGCTTCTCTCGTGAGGCAAACAAGGAGGTAAATTGTAAGTCCTATGCTGTATGAGCAGAGAATGGTAAATAGGAGCTTGGGTATCTTCACCATGGGCTTGCCTCGCGGGTAGGGAGTGAGGGGTATGGCTCCACTATCCACCATTATACATCAATACACCATCATTTGTCAACCAAATATCCACTAAGACTCCTTCAAATATCCTCATAGTATCATATACAGATGGAGCGGGGGGGAGGGGTACTACTGTTAGTAAAAAAAAAAAAAGAAAAACAACCTACCCCGCTCGACCCCCTCCTATGACTATGAGAGAATGAGGAGCTTTGAACGATATTTGAACGTTCTTTGAACGATATTTGGTTGTATAATGATGAAATGAAGCCAGCTCTCACTCCCTGTTGGGTTTTAAGCTACGGTCGTGGGCCATATCTACCGTCACGGTAGTGCTGGCCCATACAGATTACTTTTTGGAACTGGCAAGGCTCTTACATCCTGGTGAGTTTTTAGAACTGGCAAGGCTCCTACGTTTCGGTAGATTTTTGGAACCGGGGGCTCTCCTAGGGTGCTAAGCGCGCGCCCGTGGGGGCTGGGCTGAAAGGGAGGGAGCTTGGTTTAGATACTTAGCTAATTAGGCAATTAGCTCATTAACTAATTAGCCAGTTAGTTAATTATACAACTCTCGAAGTTTGTGTGAAATGTCGGCGCGGAGTCGGTTTCACCGAAAAGCGGAGTCCATTTCAAAGATAGGGCGACTCATTTGTGTGGAACCCTGGCGCAAGGTTTTGTGTGAAACTCCGAAAAGGCGCTCGGAGTCGGTGTGGAATTGACATAATCCGTTCACGATTTGTTCCCGGACCCTGGCTCGGGTCGGACTTCGGCCTTTCTTCCGACCTGGAATAATTCACTAGGGTCTAGACCGCCCTTGGGACCGTGCCACAGGCGCAACCATGGTTTGACGTAGGGTAGCACCGAAAAGACCTGACTCGTGGATTTTAGCCAGGGATAAGGCTTTGCGGCAGGTTAAATTTTCTTTCGGTCTTAGCACGAATATTCTTTACAGTTCCTCTGGGATATGATTTTATGGTGCTGGCGATTTACCGCCAAATGGAGGGAAACCCTATGGAACACGCAAAAATCCTGGCGATAGTCGCACGATTAATCTTTGTCGCGGAGTCCGATGGTATGGCTTGCCGGGTTGACTCCGTGATTTTCCCACCCTGGACGGATAGGGGCGCCATTGTCGATTGTGTTGGCAAGGGCCGCTTTCGGTCGTTCAGGGTTTCACCTAGTGGCACCGTGCTAACCCGCGCGGGCCGCGTATCTTAGGAGTCGTTATGGCCGATACAAACACCAAAGAATCCCGCGTTATCCGCACCCGCGACGTGACTCACGGGACCATTTCTTTCGAGGACGTAAAGACGAAAAAGACCGTCTTATGTGACGCCCGCAATCTTTGGGACGCTGGCACATGGGCTGATGACGGAGCATGGTTGACATGGTGGCAAGGTCTTCCGATCATCGTGCGCCATCTGATCCTTCATGGTATCAATGGCAAGGTCGGCGACACGGTCGCATCCAAGGACAAGGACGGCCCGAAGACCATGCGCGCTAGTTGGGCGGCACTCGTTGCCCAGACATGGAGTCAGGGTGGCGGCGGATCGCCCCTGGACACATACACGGTCGTCCTGCGTGAAATGGTGCGGGATGCTTTGGTTAGCATCGGATGGAAAAAGACCGATGCTGAGAAGAAGACTCGGGAAGCGCCTGCGGCCGCGTACCGCCTGTTCGTCGAGTCCCTCACGCCCAAGGGCGGCAACGTGGACGAAGGGTTCGCGAATGTCTGGCCGACTCTGGAAAAGACGGCCCGCACCGAGGCCGGTAGGCGTGACAATGCCGCCCCCGTAGTGGACGTTGCCGCCTTGTTAGCTGCCGCGACTCTGCCGAAGAAAGACGCCGCGTAACCATGGTCTAAGGTTTGTCCATTACCGTGGACAGCGGTAGACTCAAGGCCCCTTTCGAGGGGCCTTTCTTTTGCCTGGCATCATAGCACAACCGCCAGGGACCGCGCTCCATAGCGAGTCTTTTCTTCTCCGGTCCTACCCTACAGCAAAATTACAACCGGCGCCCTATGCTATTCCCTAGGCCGATAGGCGCGGACTCGCCCTATACGTGCAGACTCCACGCCGCGATCCGGCCCGCACGGGGGGCGGGAAAAAGTCGGACGAGTCCTCGCGCCGCTATAGCCAGTAGAATAAATTTCCAAAACGAAATCGTCTTTAGACCTCCTCCGTTTTATGAGTTCCCTTGACAAAGGCATGAATTTGTGCTAGGGTGTGCGCGAAAAGGGGATATTGAATCATGAAGGACTTGGACTCTGGGAAAGGCTCAGCGGAGATTGAGCTTGCTTCTACTCCTCCGCGCTTTTTTATGCTGGGCTGTGGCCACGGCCATGAAACAATGATGGACTCCGAAGGACATAGATATGTCCGAGTGGCTTGCCCTGTTTGCCAGCCGAGTTTGTCACACGGAATACTTGATGACGACGGGGTGTTTTCGATGAAGCCAGTGGATCGTGCGATATGAGTGAACCGGAATTCATGACTCGACGACGCTTCTTCTGCGCACTGGCCGCAAGTGTCGTGACGGTGGGGTTGCCTCTGCCTGTTGGACTGACTGAGAAGCGCGTCTGGAATTGGAGCTCTCAGAACTTCACTGTGGAGGGCTGGTGTCAACGAGAGTTGATGACTTTTGTGTGGGTCGGGTGGGAGCGTGGAAACATGAAAATTAGCGGGCTTCGTAGAGGCTCAGCAGTAGTGCTAGCAGCATGAGCCTCTATGAAACCCTCGGAGTCAAGCGGAACGCTACGCTTGCGCAGATAAAGGCTGCGTTCCGTAAACGCTCCAAAGACCTTCACCCAGACAAAGGCGGAAGCAATGAAGCCTTTGCAGAGCTAAGCTCTGCCTATATGGTACTGAGAGACAAGGAGCGAAGAAAGAAGTACGACGAAACTGGCGAGACAGACAAGGTCGGAGTTGATAACGACCTAAAAAGAATGTCCTCTGCCTTGCTCAGTCTCTTCGATGCTGCGGTAAAAGAAGGTCTTGGAGAGCAATTTGACATTGACATTATAGAGTTGATGCGAAAGTTCGTAAAGGATGTCATGAGCAAAAAAGAAAAAGAGGAAAAAGAAATGGCCGCTGCTCTTCACAGCGTCAGAGCCATGGCCAAGCGCATCTTTCCTAAAGACAAGAAAAGAAACTTGCTTGGCAGTATCATGGAGACCAGAGAAAGAGTCCTGGAGAGTTCTCAAGCCGTGCTTAGACAAGAAATCCGCCTGATGAAAATGGTTCTCGAAGAGTTGGAGAACTACGACTGTCTCGTTGAAGTTGCTAGAACAGTCACGATGTACTTCACGGGCGAGATATCAACGAGCACCGTTTAGGGAAAATAGCTATGGATAAGAGAGATGATGAGATCAGATGCTTACGAATTGCCTTGGAATTTTACGCCGAGCCCAGCAATTGGCTACCAAAAGTTCCGGGAGAGCCGCATACTGACTTAGTAGCTAATGGGGATGCGGACGGCTGGCTTATTGCTCAGACGGCTCTAAAGTACGCGTGAAAAACATCACAGTCAAGCGCACTGCCCCTAGCGGGCCAGATTTCTACCCAACTCCAGCTTGGGCCACAGAAGCGCTCTTGGATTATGAGACTTTTGAGGGAGAAGTCTGGGAGCCGGCCTGTGGCGATGGAGCCATGGCAAAGGTTTTAATTAACGCTGGGTTATCGGTTTATTCGTCTGACTTATACGACAGAGGTTTTGGTGTTTCAGGAATCAATTTCTTAACTCTGAAGACGCTAGAGCTTGATAACATAATTACTAATCCGCCTTTTGGCTTGGCTGAAGCTTTTATTTTGCGTGCTCTGTGTTTAGCTAGTAAGAAGGTTGCTATCTTTTCTAGACTAGCCATCTTAGAGAGCGCTGGTCGCTACAGAAACATTTTTAAAGACAACCCTCCCATAAAAGTGCTCGTATTCAGCGAAAGAGTAACTCTCTATCCGGGCGGTATAATAACGGGTTCCAACAGTACCATAGCCTACTCCTGGATCATTTGGGACAAGGCCAATAAAAGTGGAGAATGCACTCTTAGCTGGATAGCTCCTGGCAGAAAGCCAAACTCCAGGAAAAGAGCAAAAAGAGCGCCTTCTGGCCTAAAGTTGAGCGATTTAGGGCTGTAACACGCCGAATCGGCTAATTCTTTCCAAAACTCCCATCTTTCTTGCAGAAGCCGCCGTATGGGTGGTCTTTTCCCTTGATTCTGCTCCTCTTTATGGTATGCTTTACCATGAGGAGCGAAGAATGACCGTTGTTAGCACCCTTACGAGTCGAGAGCATCTCAACAAGCTGCGAGCCGAGCATCAGGCTCGGGCGGTACTCACGGCTGCAAGTGGTGTTGTGCCAGAAGCCTTTCATGGCGATCCCACTTTTAGAGAACTGGTCTCTGTAAAGAGAAGCGCGCCAGCGCCTAGAACCGGCCTAGGTCTGCTGGCTGCGAAAAAGAGCCATGACGACAAGTCTGCTAACAATAGCGGCTGACTCCGTGTCACACCCAAAAAATGAGGTCCGCAGGATTCGCGGTCTCAGATGGGCAGAACTTCGCGACACTGGCCCCTTCCCTTATCAAAAGCCAAGGAAGAGAGCACAGAAGGATGGGCTTGCCTATGAGAAAAAGGTGGGTCGGACGTTGAAGCGAATGCTACGGGATGAGCAGCTGGAGGGAGAACTCAGGCTAAGCCAGTGGATTCTCTTCGTGGACGACAACGGAACTGGCTGGGCACAACCAGACGCTTATATTCTGATGCCCGACAGAATCCTCTTGATAGAGTGTAAACTCACCCAAAGCGATGTCGCAACACCGCAGCTACTGTCGCTTTATCTCCCGCTCCTACGAAAGATTTACAACTTACCTATCGTTTGTTTGCAGGTTTGCCATAACCTTCGATATGTTCCCAAGCGGCTTGTTGAAGGGCCAGAAGAACTTTTGGCTAATCCTGGGCCGGGGGTTTTTGTTTGGCACTATTTGGGAGATTGACTTGTTAATAGAACTGCTCCAGGGCTCAAGGCAGGTCCTCAAACTGGCGGCGTTCCTAAGAGCAGTCGGGCGCCCAACGCTGTCAGTATTGCCATGACTGAGCTAAACATCAAGCCCCTTTCTGTCGAGCGCGCTGGGTATGACCCCGAGGCGGCTGCGGTGAAGTATGCTATGAATAAAGAGTTGATCGCCGACAAGTACCACTATCAAAAATTCATGGGGAAGAGAAAAGAGAACGGCGCGCTCAAGCTAGACAGCCTGAAGCCAGAGCACAAACAATACATCGCTTGTCATATAAACGGCATGAAAGGCGTGGAAATCGCAGAGCAGTACAACGTCTCTGCAATCACTGTCTACCGCGTGCTGGCTGACCCGCTCGCAGCGAGTTTAATTGGTGAATTTGACGAGAGCTTCAAAAAAGACTTCAAAGCCCTTTTCCCACTCGTAGCCGCCGCCGTGCGAAGCGGCTTGGAGAGCGGTGGAACGAGAGAAAGGCTCCAGGCCGTTGATCGTTGGACAAAGGTTTGTCGCTTCCTTGACGGAGACGACGTGGAGCGTGGCCAGGAAGAAAAGACGGCCTCTGTCGTTGCTGCGAGACTGCGCTTCGTCGATCTCATAAAGAAGGCCGGCGGTGGCATGAAGCTAGTCGAGGCAGAGTACATAGAGGTGACTGATGCCTAAGTGCATTAGGTGTGGCCGTGATGAAGGAACTGCAGTCTGCTCCTGCGGTACTGTATTCGTCAATATGAGTCACACTCCCCGAGGCTGGAAGTGTCTGACATGTGGCGCTGTCTACGCGCCACATGTTCCTAAATGTTTGTACTGTGGCCCCCCTCAAGCGCCCGCTGACAGCAGCACTTTTCCACTGCGCCATGGCTAGATCATGATACAAGTGATTCCCCAGACCCGTGAAGATAAGCTCGCAACGTATATGAGGCTTGATAAGCACGAGTTGACTGAAATGCTATTCAATGCCAACGAAGCTATTAGCCTCCTGACAAAGTCACAACTACTTGGTCATTCAATAGGAGAAATAACGTGGACACCGGCCGTTAAAGACTGTCGCTCCCCATGACTCTCCAGTTCACAGAAGCCGAGCTACCTCCCAGGCATCTTTCCTGGAACAAGGTGTTGGCTACGCTTGAAGAAGATGCTCGCGAAGCAGTCATATCTACTCTCACCGATCACGAGGCCATCAACGCCTCTGGCGACTGGTTCCTTCAAGCTCGGCGTGAGCAAATACCTCCGCTCTGGGATTGGTTCATCTGGGTCGTGATGGCTGGAAGAGGTTGGGGAAAGAACTGGACTGGAAGCAATTGGTTAGTGAATGAACACGTTGCGAAGCGTGCAAAGAACTCAGCAATTATTGCTGCGACGAGCGCTGATCTTCGGCGCTTCTGTGTAGAGGGGCCAAGTGGAATTCTTTCTCTGGCTCCTAATTGGTTCCGCCCTGAATACAAGCCAGCGACTTCTAAACTTATCTGGCCAGACGGAGCCATAACAAGCCTCTTCACCAGTGAAATTCCTGATCGCTTGCGCGGGCCAAACTTGGACAAGGTTTGGTGCGATGAACTCGCAGCATGGCGGTACTTGGACGAGACCTGGGAAATGCTTCAGCTGTGCTTGCGCTATGGTGATGCTCCACAATGCGTTGTGACAACCACTCCACGCCCGAGGAAGATACTCAAAAATCTGGTGGAGCGTATTCGTTCTGAGAGCCTCCCGAACGGGGACGTTGCTCTGACTTCTGGCGCAACTCACGACAACGTCGATAATCTACCGGAACGCTTCGTAAAGGAGATTATCGCACAGTACAAAGGAACTCGTCTTGAGCGACAGGAAATCTTTGGGGAGCTTCTCCCCGAGTTCGAGGGGGCACTCTGGAGCTATAAGGTCCTTGACGAGTGCCGAGTTTCAGAGCATCCCACGCTCAGGAGAGTCGCTGTCGGAGTTGACCCAGCGATCACTAGCGAGGAAGGCTCAGATCTCACTGGAATTATCGTTGCTGGTCTTGGCCCCGACAAGCACGGGTACGTTCTTGGAGAGCATTCTTTACGAGCTTCGCCCGAGGGCTGGGCACGCAAGGTCGTTACCTTATACAGTGAACTGAAGGCCGACATCGTCGTTGCCGAAAAGAATCAGGGCGGCGACATGGTAGAAGCCACGATCCACGCTGTTGATGACTCCGTCAACGTCAAGCTTGTCCACGCCTCTCGCGCCAAGGTCACGCGAGCAGAGCCTATCGCAGCTTTCTATGAGCAGCACAGAGTACACCACGTTGGAACTTTTCCTGATCTTGAAGACGAAATGACACTCTTTCTTCCGGGCAGGATCAAGAAAAGTCCTGATAGGACCGATGCTCTTGTTTGGGCATTGACAGAACTCATGGGGGGATTAAACTTAGTTCCGCCACGCATTCGGTCATTATGAGCAATGTCAAAAAACGGAAGCAGACCAAGAAATTTCCCAAGCCGAAGCTTTTGCCGATCCGCTGGGTTTGTGCTATTTGCCTGAGAGTGATTCATGAATGTCTTACAATTTCTTGGCGGTGGGAAAAGGACAGAGGTGTTGAGGTGACAGCAGGCTCGTGGTTCCCAGCGCTTGTTAAAGGTCCAGTGTGCCATGGTCACGACATGCTTATATTGGGCGAGCCAAAAATTGATGTTCATGGCATACACGGCCATGGACTGATAGTTGATCCGCTTGATACAATGCGGTGCCCCAAGGTCTGAGATGAAAGCAGTAACTTTAGCCCAAACAGTGATAGATCGCGTCTGGCGTGCTACTCGTAGTAGATCGCTAGAAACTCATGCCTCCAAGGCAGGAAGACTGATCTCTCTCACTGTCGCAGGGGGCCCAGTATGGACACCAAGACAATATGATAAACTCGCCGAAGAGTCCTATGCTAAGAATGCTGTTGCGTTCCGTGCAATCAGCGAGATTGCGAAGTGCGCAGGCTCCGTCCCGTTCTCGCTCTTCGGAGGAAAAGAGGAGAAAAGAACCGAAATTCTCGATCACCCCCTCCTCACTCTCCTTAGACGACCAAACTCTCTGCAAGGGCGAGCGTCTTTCATTCAGTCATTGGTTGGGTTCTTTTTGATCTCTGGTAACAGCTATATTGAAAGCGTGGGGCCAAAGACCAAGCCCCCAACAGAACTTTGGCCAAAGCGTCCAGACAGAATGACGATCAAAGCTGGAGACTTTGGAATTCCTGCGGCATATGTCTATACCGTGGGCGGCCAGACTGTTGAGTGGCGAGTTGACTTCAAAGGACGACAAATACGGCTGCCAACTGTTCCAGGAAGCTCAGCAATCCTTCACCTCAAGTCTTTTCACCCTCTTAACGACTGGTATGGCATGAGCCCAGTTGAAGCCGCTGCCTTTTCCATAGACCAGCATAACGAAGCTGGCCGTTGGAATATGGCGAGGCTCCAGAACGATGCTCGTCCCAGCGGCGCGCTGATCGTTGACCCAAAGAGTGGCACTGGCTTAGATGACGACCAGTACAACAAGCTGAAGACCGATATCGACCGTATGTACTCTGGCGCCACTAATGCTGGCAGACCTCTTCTCCTTGAAGGTGGACTTGACTGGAAGGAGATGGGCATGAGTGCGGTCGATCAGGATTGGCTTGAGGGCAAACACACCACGGCCAGAGACATCGCCATGGTGTTTGGGATGCCAGCGCAGATGCTTGGCATACCGGGCGACAACACGCACAGGAATATGGAGGAGGCTAGGCTCTGGCTTTGGGAACAAACCGTAATGCCGTTGATGGACTTTATCCTTGGTGAGTTGAATAACTGGCTGACTCCTCGATTTGGCGAGGGTCTTGAACTGGTTTTTGACATGGACGAGGTCCCCGCGCTAATATCTCGCCGGCATATGCTTTGGGATAAGATCAATAAGACGGACTTTCTCAGAGTGGACGAGAAACGCAAGGCCACTGGGTACGAGCCGCTTCCTGATGGAAAGGGTGACGTTGTGCTCGTGCCTGTGAACAAGGCGGAGCTTGGGGAAGAAGGCGAGAAAGTCGTCGCCAACCCAATCAGCATGAAGAAAAAGAAGCCCAACGGTAAGGACGAGGGAGCAAACACATGATAATTCTCATGATTGATAAAGCTACCAGAGTTCTTGGCAAGTCGCAAGGCTACCTTGGTCTTCCTATCAGAGACGAGATTCTGAAAGACGGTACAAAAATCATGGTCAGTTCCTGGGAGCCAACTCCTACCGAACTGGAACGCCTGAACAATGGGGCATCGGTCAAAGTTCAAGTGATTGGAACTCAACATCCTCCGATCAATATAGAAGTCGATGCCACTACTTAGCCCAAAGTTAGGAGAGGCACGGGACAAATTCGTATCTCGCTGCATGAGCAGCGCCCAAATGAAGAAAGAGTTTCCAAATAAAGAACAACGACTTGCAGTTTGCTTTAGCCAGTTTAGGAAAAAGAGAGAGTTTGAGGAAAACATCATGTTAACCAGAAGCATCTCCACCGAACTAAATCTGTCCGCTGCAGATGGCGACGAGGGCACGTTCGAGGGCCACGCTGCGATTTTCGGCAAGCTCAACTCTTTTGACGAGATCGTGGTGCCTGGGGCGTTCAAGAAGTCATTAAGAGCGCGATCCAAGCACAAAGTAAAAATGCTCCGTCAACATCAGCAAGGCATGATTATTGGGGTTTGGGAAGAGATTCGTGAAGATGCCGAAGGGCTCTTTGTCAAGGG
>SDBT01019785.1_pt1 | contig 10545 bp, 12 predicted proteins | sample 2277101 | NCBI WGS metagenome assembly SDBT01 (sample SAMN10404973, study PRJNA504765) | marine sediment metagenome | isolation source: marine sediment core GS10_PC15, 103 cmbsf | place: Arctic Ocean: Southern Knipovich Ridge | collected 2010
GAAAGAACTCAGTGACCGGGGGAAGATAACTGAAAAGGATATTTATGCCACCATAGGTGAAATTGCTGTCGGTAAGAAAAAGGGTCGCACCTCAGATAGTGAACGCATACTTTGTATCCCCATCGGTACTGGAGCTATGGATGTGGCTGTCGCCACGGTAGCCTACCAGCGCGCCCTTGAGAGAGGACTGGGTGGCAAATTCGACTTCGTATAGAAAGACGGTACAGAAACCTAACCTTCCAGGCTCTTGCCCTGTCCTTTGACAAGTAATACTGGATATAATAAGCTAATGCTGTAGACCCTGTCATACTGTTCCTCGATAGCTCAATGGTAGAGCGAGCGGCTGTTAACCGCTAGGTTGTAGGTTCGAGTCCTACTCGGGGAGCCAATCCTCCCGCTTCGTCCCCACCTGCCGGTTCTGTCTTGATGCCTCCTCCTGGCCGCCAATTCTCCTTTTATCATGGTTCTCTCCTCCTTCGTTTCAAGCCTATGCTGTTATTATGGCGCGAAGATGGGGGTTTGGGAACGGGGGGATATAACTGAAGTTAGTTTGACAGGGGCTTACTATGAAAATAGATTGAATGTACAGTATACTGTCGAATTAAATATACTATAAACTATTGGTACAAAAAGAATGTAGGTGGCTTATGACATTCGCGGTTTATAGTGATGAATCTGGCACTTTTGGCCATAGATTTCAGTCAATCGCATTAGTATCAGGGCTTGAAGTAGAGCTACGGCAGCTACGTGGTATTCTCCAACAAATAATCAAAGATAAGAATATTGAAGAATTAAAATTTGCTGAAATACATGGATATGTGAGCTCTAAGACTAAGGTCAGCCCTAAGACTAGTGCTGCACAACTATTTATCCAATCTACAGTGAGAGATTTCGCGAATTACCAAAAAGTGCGGCTTGATGTACTAACTTGGGACACTCATGATTCGCGCCATAATGTGCCAAATCGAGATGATGTAGCCAACCTTGAGGAAATGTACTATAAAGTACTAAAACATATGGCAGCAAGATGGGGTCAAACCCTATGGAAGTTTTATCCGGATATCAACTCCAAGATTAATTGGGAAGACATAAAGTATTATTTGAATATTACTAAATTACGCCAGTTTAAACATAGACAACATGCCCTTCTAAACTTATTAACAGATGAACAATTACTCCATTTCACGGAGATTCAACAATTAAATTCGATTTACGAGCCATTAATCCAACTTGCCGACTTATTTGCAGGCATAGCGCGGTTTACAGGAGAAAAAGGTGTGCAGTGTGTACAGTGGTTAGCTTCTTATAGCAATAAAAAGCAGCTCAGAATGGAAAGAGTTGGTATGAACAATATCAAAGATAAAGGCGAGAGAAGAAAGGAATGTCGGTTTCAATTAATTGGAGAACTAAATCAAATATGTAAAAAGTGTCGCTTGGGGGTGAGCCTGAGTAAGAAAAAACGATTGTGGACTCCGAAGCCAAATAATCCGATTAACTTTTGGAATTATGAGCCGCAAGGTAATTATGATAAGGCTCCTATTAAAGGACGCTAGCATGATACTTCAGGCCCCAAAGTTCACCCAGGAGCGACACGTCGCGAAACGGGGCTTGCCCGATCCCCCATGAGTGCCATACGCCTCACGGAGCAGACATCGCGGATTTCCCAATTGGGCGGGGCGCCACGTCGAGAATCCGTGGCATCTATCTAGTTTCTTGTTTGGCTGTATAGCTTCTTAGTTTTACGAACAAAACTATTGCAGTTACCCCATAGAAAACTGCCAGAAGGATAAAGAACACGGTTACACTTATTGGTACAACATTGACCGCGGTAGCATTTGGTATCACACTGAAATCAAAGGGGAATATGGATACTAATGATACAGCCACAGCGATACCAATGATACTGAATGATATCTCGGCGGTCTTACGAAACCGGTAGTTGTCGTAAACAATCATGGCAATAGAAGCTATGATGACTATAATCGATGCTGTAACCACAATAGGAAGCCAGGTGAAATAGTCAGCAGTCAGCATCGATAGTCGGGTAACGCTTCCATCTGGTTCGGTAATGTGCCATGCAATATACTTATGGAATTGGGTAAAGAAGATGAGTTGAGCTAAAGTAACGAAAATAATAAAAATGTGACTGGCAATTTCACCTGTGTTAATTCGGCGTGATAATTCCATGGCTAGTTACTACTTTCCACAGTTATGACTACATCTCCCTTTTTGTGCCCTTTTTCAACATACCGATGAGCCTCGGCAATTTGTTCCAACGGATAGCGTCTATCAATGACCGGTTTTATCTTTCCCGCCTCAACAAGCTCTTTGAGGAAAATTAGATCTTCAGCCTTAACCATTAATGCTGATGGCCCCCATTTTACTTTCTTGCTACCTATCATTGAAGTCCACAGTATTTGAATAAACACTTTCAGCCCAGGGTTAGTTGTAAGATAAATCCCTTCTTGCTCTAGTAAGCTCTTACAATGTGAAAATGACCTCCAGCCCACCACGTCAAAAATAATGTCATAGGTCTGGCCGGTTTTGGTAAAATCCTCCTTGGTGTAATCAATTACCTTATCGGCTCCCAGAGATTTAACCATTTCTAAATTCGCGGTACTGCATACCCCGGTAACTTCTGCCCCGAAGTACTTGGCAAGCTGTACCGCAGCAGTACCTACCGTTCCAGAAGCTCCATTGATAAGAACTTTTTGTCCGCTCTTAATATTTCCTCTTCTAAGAAAATATAACGCGGTTAATGCCCCATTAGGAATGGCAACGGCTTCCTCATAGGTCATATTGGCCGATTTTATTGCCAGCAACCCCTCTTCAGGCATACACTTGTACTCGGCATAAGCACCACCACTCGGGGTATTTCCGAAAACCTGGTCGCCTTTCTTAAATAGCTTTACATCTTTGCCTACTGATTCAATTTCCCCGGCTAGTCCAAACCCTAGTATTTTTTGTCTTGGTCTTATGAAACCTAATTGTATTCGCAGGGCGAGCCAGGCCCAGGGAGGGAATGTGAAACTTCGCCATCTCGGGTCCTCTGCAGCTACTGTTGTCGCAAAGATTCTTATCAATACTTCATTGTCCTTGGGAGTAGGTTTTTCTACCTCTTTGAGCTCTAGAACATCCGGTGGTCCGAATTTCGTGTACACAATCGCTTTCATAGGTATTACTCCTAATTTCTATTAGAGCTAATCTACTCCCCGACTGGGGTGTTGTCAATGCCCAGTGAGCTATGGTTCCACAGGCTTACCCCAGGAGTCCCACGCCGCAAAACGGGGCTTGCCTAATCCCCCATGAGTAGCAAACCTCACAGAAATGGCTGGCTGCGATTTTCCCTATTGGGCGGGGCGCCACGTCGAGAATCCTGGCGTGCCTGAACAGGAATGCCTTAATCCTCCATGGTGCGCTGGGGCACGTTAGTGTTGAGTTTGACGCACCTCCACTACAATACTATAATTCTGATTGAAAGCATGGGGGGCTAATAATGAAAGTATCTATAGGACCAAAGCCATTCATTCAACCTAATCCTGTTCTCGTAATAGGCAGTTATGACCAAAATGGCACACCTAACATCATGACGGTAGCTTGGGGATGCATCTGTTGTAGTGTACCACCCTGCGTCGCAATCTCCCCGGAAAAAAGTAGACGCACCTCTGAAAACATAATGGCTAGTCAGGCTTTCACTGTTAATATTCCCTCCACCTCTTTTGTAGAGGAGACGGACTATGTGGGTATCTATAGTGGTAAGAGGGAAAATAAATTTGAATCTTTGGGATTAACTCCTGTCAAAAGTCAGACTGTAAATGCTCCATACATAGCAGAATTTCCATTTATATTAGAATGCAAGGTTATTCATAGTTATGAAATTGGATTATACACACAACAATTCATCGGTGAAATAGTAGATATTAAAGTGGAGGAAGAAATTCTCGGGGAAGATAGGCTACCCGATATTAAGAAAGTCCAACCGTTTGTCTATGACGAAGTCGGACAAAATTACTATAAAACTGGCGAATTACTAGCCAAGGCCTTTTCGATCGGTAAGAAGAAGTAAATGCTAATACAACTGTCACTGGACAATGTGACGGCTTGTGGTATAAGCTGGCTACCACCAGCTGAGGAAAGGATGAACTTTAAAGATCTCCAAGTCTATTCTTTCTTGGTCTTTCTTTGCTTAGATCATCAGCATGGCCAACTCTCCCTGAGCTGACCTATCAGACCACCTCATAAAGCGCAGCACAGCCGCCTGCTATTTTCCCAATAGGGCGTGGCGCCACGTCGAGAATCTAGGCTTTCTTGTTATTATTGCGGTACATATCTAGATGGGCGTATAGGTACCAACAGGCAACACTTCGGAAAGGCCGCCACCGGTCAGCTATCTTGCTGACCTCATCGTCAAAGGTCGCTTCAGGTGGGCTATAGACATGCTTTAGTGCGGCGCGGAGCGCGCCATCAGTGATAGGGAAGACATCTAGCCTTCCCAACGAGAACATTAAATACATCTCCGCGGTCCATCTTCCGATGCCTTTTACTTGGCACAAGGTTTCTACTACTGTTTCGTCATCCATGTTTTCGAGTTCAGGGAAATTGATTTTCCCAGTTAAGACATAATCAGCAAGATTGCGCAAGTAACTGACTTTCATCTGTGACAGGCCTGTTTGCCGGAGTTCTGTATTGCCGATTTCCGAAAACTGTTCAGGACGAATGCCGTCATTGCCAAAAAGAGATTCTAACCTCAGGCGAATCGCTTTGGCGGAACTCGTGGACAGTTGCTGCTCTATAATTGAATATACGAGGGCCGTTATCCCTTGTGAGCCTCTTTTAAAGTGGCAAGGACCAACTTGGTTAATCACTTTGGCCAATAGGGGATCACTTTCTTTAAGTTTGTTGACGGCGTCTGCTAGGTCAGTTTGCTTCGATTGATTGGGGCACATTTCAGCGTATTATTTCACATCAGCAGATGGAAAGTAAATCTACTCAGATTTAAAGCCTTTAGCTATTTAAGAAGCCCTTAATCCCCCATCCCCCACGCCACCAGAACGAATGCTCTGGGTAAATGGGCGCCTCGGGCCAATAACTGTGCAGTTATCAGCCATAGTTCCCTATTCGCAGCCCTATTTGGTGCAGGATTACCCCGCCCCGTCCCCCCTTCCGCCCGCGTTGGCCCGTTTTTCTGCGGGCTGTATTCGAATTGTTTTAATATCCCGACAACTCCTATGGAAGAATAGGTCGTTGCCTTGAGATAGTAAGTAAAAACTATTACCATAGTAAGCGGGACTATGATTTGAGGAGACAGGCATCATGTCAAGGGCAGGCTTATTTGAGAAACGGATTACCGAGGATTTGAGGACTCTGCTGGACCAAAAAGGCTATGATGTTAGCGTAGAGAATCCATGGAGAGCCTTTGCGGGACAAGGCCCTATAGTCCGCCTCAGCACGCAAGCCCTCGACCTGCGCCAGACGCCCTATGAGCGACAGCACCAGTTCCCGCGTTGCGGGAGACATGCGACGCAGCGCCTGGACGGCCGATTCGATGTCCCGATTGTCCTTCCCATATCGTTTAGTCGCTTGCATTGTCCTTCACTCTATATATTATGGCGTGAAACGGCGGATTTGTAAGCGGTATACGACAAATGAGTTTCATATCTTAGGATTCAAAGCAAAAGCTTTTGTTGTATAATTAGTAATTGGGCATCAAGCAATAAACAGAGAGGTGCAAAATGGTTGAACGATTAGAGCAACAGAGGTTCGCGGTTCTGATTGATGGCGATAATGCTCAGGCGTCACTTCTACCCCAAATCTTAACGGAAGTTAGCAAAGCCGGACTGATAACAATCAAGCGGATATACGGAGACTGGCCAACCCCAAACATGAATAGCTGGAAGGACTCGCTCCACAAATACGCGATTCAGCCCATGCAGCAGTTCAGGTATACGATTGGTAAGAATGCCACGGATAGCGCGATGATAATTGACGCAATGGATTTACTACACAGTAAGAATGTTGACGGCTTCTGCATCGTCTCCAGTGACAGTGACTATACTCGATTGGCAACGAGAATCAGGGAGGAAGGGCTTTTCGTCATTGGAGTGGGTGAAAAGAAGACCCCCGAAGCCTTTAGAAACGCCTGTAACCAGTTCATCTACAGTGAAAACCTGGCTGAACCTGAGAAAGAGGGAGGGAAACCGAAAAAAGAAGAGGAACCCGGGGTATCTGACCCTCTACCCATGCTAGTTCAGGGTTTTGAGATGGCTGCTAAGGAAGAGGAATGGATTAATCTAGGGGCGATGGGAACCGCCCTTCGTCAATTGGATCCGGCATTCGACCCGAGGACATATGGCCACACGAAACTACAGCCGCTTATCAGGAAATATCCAGAGGCATTTGCTCTAAAAGTAGACAAATCCGTAAAGCCACCGGCGGTATACATCGCGCTAACATCCCAAGAGAGTAAAGACTAGGGTTCCGCTACCGCTAGGTTGTAGGTTCGAGTCCTACTCGGGGAGCCAATTCCCCCGCTTCGGCCCCACCCGCCGGTTCTGGCTCGGTGTCGCCTCCTCCTGCACATTAATTCTCCTCTTGTCATGGCTCTATCCTCCTTCTTTACCTTTCTTGAGTTCTTTGGCTTTCTTCGGCGGCCTCTCTGCCTTGGGCAGCGCCGTCACGCCCCTGTCCAGCCCGTAGTGGGCGCAGACGGCGTCGATGACTAAGTCGTCCCATCCGATGCCGCGCTCCTCCTTGAGTTGGTTGAGCACCTTCAGCCCCTCCTCTGTCGTCCTTGCCGAGAATACGTGGTGTTTCTCTCCTGCCATGCTGTTCGTCTCCTTCCGTTTGGGCTTCATAGCATAAATATGGCGCGCTTCGGGGGATTCGTACACAGCGACCGCAGACGCCTGCGTACGCCCAGAGACGCCCAGGGGAGGCGTCGCCTGGACAGAAGAGGCGAAACCCACCGCGCGGCGCCATTTTCGCGCGATAGGCCTCAGATGGGCATCACTTCGAGAACGGCTCTGCCTGCTTGGGTAAAAGGCCGCTTGAGATTGTGATCACAGACTCGAATGGTCCGCCGGCCTTCGGACTCCAGCCTGTATTATGGCGCGATGCCGGTGGTTTAGGGGCGGGGGGATATAAGAATTGAATTACATAATGGTGGATAGTAACATCTAGTTAAGAAATAGGACGGAAAGGCATTATGGCCCAAGAAACAAATGGATTTTATACGAATATTGAAGAGCTTGTGAAAGATACAAGGATGGGTAAACCTCATGTCCTAATATTAGGCGCTGGGGCAAGCCGAGCAGCATTTCCTAAAGGGGATAGAAATGGTAAGAGTCTTCCTCTTATGGATGACTTTGTGGAGACAGTAGGTCTTAACTCTATATTAGAAGAACAAGGCATCAGCTTTGTCTTTGTTTTCCTTGGACACAACTAGCTCCTTTCATTGTTTAGTCAGTCTACTACCTCAAACGGAGCTTGTGCCACCCGTCTAGAGCGTACGGTTTTAGTGGCCCTATTTGTGTCCCATTATCGCTGACGGTCTACAGTCACTTATTAATGTCCGGCAGTGAAACTGGTTTCATAAGTGAAATTAATAGATTCTCGACGGTTGCCTGCTTATTCCATTTTGCCTCTAATTTTTGCCACTCAGGATCATTTCCCATAGACTCGTATACCTTCTCTCGATGTGTTACACTGTCGAACCCTATAACGATATAATAATCCTGAGTGTTCCCAAGGACAGTCTGATACGCACCGATGGGCTTTCCGCCGTGTTTTTCTATGGTTGGTAAAAATTTCGTTGTAACTCTTGTCTTCCACTCTTCGTCCCTGCCTCGAATTACCTTAACAAACCTTCCTTCATATATCATATTATTATCCTCCTTCTGTTATGATAATCTTAATAATTCTATCTCTTCTGTTTTGCGACTAGTTGCTTCATTGATGTGTAAAAAGCAATCACAAGAACAAGGTTTTACTGCTCCATTAAAGTTTAATCCTTAAGTAAATTTATTACGAGATTTATATCACAAAGTTCTGACTCTTGCTGCTTCATCTCATACTGCTTTTCTTGGCAGCTTGCCTCTCCTTTCTAGATCCTGAGCAATATCGCTCAAGCCATATTTCTCCAAGGTTTCTCGGGTGGGAATCCCAGTAGAAATATCCCATTCCCTCAAAGCGTAGTACCTGCTCTTCGCCTCTTCAAACTCATTTGTTTCCAGCACCTTACCTATGTGTTCTCCTGCTTCTTGAGGTTGATCAAGGAACCTTGGGGGCAGCACGTCCATTTTGCGAGTCATGCCTTCCCTAACACAAAATGACCGTTCTGTATTCTTAATCCTCTTCGCAAACTCAAATAACTGCTCTTCACTAGTCTCTATCCCAGTTGCGGCTGAAAAAAGCGCTGCCTGATAGTTCTCTTCAAAGGGGTAACCTATGTACGGACCACACTGCTTACAGACGCCAAGGCAGTCGGCAATGGTGGCAATATCCTCCATGTAGATTACAATCTCAGGCTTTCCTTCCCAAAGATCAGGCGCAAGCCCCCTATCTCCGGCTAAATCCTGAATTTTCCTATATTGGGCCTCGGTATACTTTTGGGCCGACTCTTCGCCAAACAAAGATAATAGTACATTTCGTGTTTTATCCAGTTCTTTAAGGGCATTCGCTTTCATGCTATCCCCCCGCGAGCTCATTACCATAGCCAAAGCTTGGCCTTTCTCTGGGATAATCTCCTCCGGAGAATTAAGCACATACAAAGGCAGTCCTTTGACATGGTTAGCGTATTGTATAGAGTTCCGCCCAATTACCTTAGCCACCGGCAGTATACCATCAGCAAGTACATCACCGAAACCTTCCCTGTAGATCATCTTTTTAAACATTCTAACCACTGCCTCTTTACTACCATATTCCATAGCTATGCTATCAGTGTCCTTGGCGGTAATCAGTCCCATCCTATGTAGGTCTATTACCCAACCTATTATCCTCATAGCGGTAACGAGGTCTATACCATGCTTAACAGCCATAAGGGCGGTCTCCAACACGAAGTCTGGCTCATTTATTCCCGTGCTTTGAGTCTGCACGCGGTAAAGTGTACAGGATATGGCTCCCCCGCCACGTGCCTTTAATGGATAGTGGTCTTGACACTGGATAAGACAACCCATACATCCCGATCTCTTAGGCTTATACCGAAGATTGAGATCACTGTGTCGTGGCATGACTCTCTTACCTGTATGTGGATCTATCGTGATCTCATGGGCGTTCTGAACCCGAGATACACCATGGTGTTGTTTTTCCTGAACAATTGGATGGTCGCTTAGAACCGTGTGGACTTCCTTGGTGATATCCAAGAACCTCTGTGATATTAAACTTATGGTTAAGTATTTGCCAGGGTAGGTAGTATTAATTTAGGATAGTTTAGTTACAAAGATAAGGAAATATACAGGAGTCGAAAGTGAAAATAGATTTACTGGATGAGGGAATTATAAAACTGCTAGCTCAAGATGGCAGAGCAAGCAGTAAAGTACTGGCCAAAAAGTGTAAGGTGACCCCGAGCACTGTTAGACGCAGGTTGAACGAACTTATTAGAAAGGGAATGGTTCGTATTGTTGCCGTTGCTGACCGAAGTGGGGGTGTCGGTGCTATCGAAGTATTTAATAATTACTTTACTACTGCCGAAATGATAGCCGCCGGCTGGGCGATAGGCCTGAGCACCCTTGATAGCTACAAGAATAAGAAAGCAGTGTTGCAGGATGAGAGAGGGATGAAACGGGCTAAATCGCTGGGCAGGAATATTGTTACCTTCTTGAAGTCTTATCAAGCTCCCAAGGCAGGTTTCTCTGCCCACGGCAGGTGAGATGCGACTCGTGTTAACCTCCGGTGTCAATCAACCTCCCGCTAGTGTTTAGGGCAATAGAAAATCCTTCTACTCACTATTTTAGAAAATTTCGGCATATGGTGGTAACAGCTATAGTAATATTTAGCCTATGTGCTCTTGCCTGAGTACGTCCTACGAGCCCCACGCCGCAAAACGGGGCTTGCCTAATCCCTCATGAGTACCAAATGCTTCGCAACTAGCCACTTTCAGTTTTCCCTATTGGGCGGAGCGCCACGTCGCGAAACGGGGCTTGCCGGAGCTCTTATGAGTATCAAACTCCACAGGGATTGGGCGCCTGCGCTTTTCCTATTGGGCGAGGCGCCACGTTGAGAATCCTAGCATGCCGAGTAATTATACTTTGGTAAGGCCCTTTAATCTACGCTTTCGGTTCGTACACTTCGAAAAACCGACGAGTTGGCGGCCCCTTGGCGATGCCGCTCACGGCCTGTTTCAATTGGGGATCTACGACTGCAATGGCGGCATCTCTGTCCTCCTTTGACTCCCACAGAGTCAGCGACACATACTCACCGGCTGTATCGTCAGCCAAGAAGGTCACTCCTTTGAACCCCTTCAGGGTCTTTAGGACAGTAGCAAACTGATCGGCCAGTTTCTCCCCTGCCAATCGCATTCCTGGTCCAAGATTCAACGTTAGCAACGAT
>SDBT01019787.1_pt1 | contig 10545 bp, 11 predicted proteins | sample 2277101 | NCBI WGS metagenome assembly SDBT01 (sample SAMN10404973, study PRJNA504765) | marine sediment metagenome | isolation source: marine sediment core GS10_PC15, 103 cmbsf | place: Arctic Ocean: Southern Knipovich Ridge | collected 2010
GGCCGCGAGGACAAGGCGCGCGCAGGTTCGAGCGCGGAGGCGTGCTCGTGCAGTACGTCGAGCACTCGAATCAAGCGCAACGCAGTCATCGCGCGCCATCGCGCACGCGCAGCCGCGACCCGTCGAGAAATCCAGGCTAGGAGCTGAACTCCTTCAGCATCCGGTACCAGAACTCCAAGCCCTCATAGAAGGCCCGCACAGAGAGGCGTTCATCGCGGCCGTGCGCCCGCATCTCCTCGTCCTCGTCCTCGAGGAGAGCGGAAACGCCATAGACGGGAATCCCGCCGTTGCGCACGTAGAGACCGTCGGTTGCCCCCGTCGACATGGTGGGAATCACAGGCGCGCCAGGGAAGAGCTCCTCGACCAGAGCCTCCAGTGTCTCCATGATCTCGGGAGTGAGTGGCGAAGGTGGGCTGGGCGTTGGCTCGCCGAGGCGAGTCAGTACGATCTCCTCGTCCCCGAGGACGCGCCGCAGCTCGGCCTCTACATCAGCGATTGACTGTCCTGGCAGGATGCGGCAGTTCACGACGGCCTGTGCCGTCTGCGGTAGCGCGTTTTCGGCGTGTCCAGCGGCGAGCCGTGTCGCTACACACGTGGTTCGTAGCATGGCGTTCCAATACGGCTCCATATTCGCGAGTCGTGCGGCCGCGGCATCGTCGCCGTTCGCCGTCGCCCTCATCAGCTCTGCGGTTTCACCTTCCTCGAACTGGGCATACCGCTCGAAGTAGGCGCGGATGATCTCGTTGGGCTCGATGGGAAACGCGAACTCCGAAAGACGGGCCAGGCCCATGGTCAACCGATAGATGGCGTTGTCGGCAACCGGGATCGAGCTGTGGCCACCCGGATTCTTCACCTCGAGCTGGAAGGTAAGGTAGACCTTCTCACTGGCCTGCACGGTGAAGATGTGAGGCTTGCCGTCCTTGAGAACGCCCCCGCCGGCGTCGGTATTGAGGGCGAAGTCGGCGCCCACCAGATCGCGGCGCTCGTTCACCAGCCAAGTGACGCTTGCGCCTGTGGTTTCCTCGTCGGCGCTCAAGACCATGATCAGGTCACGGTCGGGAACGAACGCTTCCTGCTTCAGCCGGATGAAATTGGCCACGAGATGTGCGGCACCAGCCTTGTTGTCTGTTGTGCCACGACCGTAGAAGTAGCCGTCCGCTTCCCGAAAGACGTAGGGCTCGAACGACCAGTCCTCGCGCAGTGCGGGAACGACGTCGATGTGGGCCATCAGCAATACAGGGGCGCCGCCCTCACCCGTTCCCCGGTAGCGGGCCACCAAATTTCCGAGGTGCGCCTCGGGTCCGACGACCTGAACATCCTCCGCGGGAAAGCCGGCGTCGATCAGACGGGCGGCCATCGCCTCAGCTGCCTCGTGCGTCTTGTCGAAGCCCTCGGCGGTGCGGATTTCGATGAGCTCCTTGAAGATCTCCCGAGCGAGCTGCTCGTGCGGAGTCGTGTCGGACGACTGCCCTGCCGCCACGCTCAGAGGGATAACAATGAGTGCTGCTGCGCCACAGAGTGCCAGCGTGAGCAGGCGGGCTCCCGACGCGAACGGCACTGAGACGTGACGTGCTCCAGCCCGATCCGTGGTCATCATCAGGGCCATTACTCCTCCAATTCCTTGGTTACGGTGTTGCGCAGAATGCCGATGCCCTCGATCTCGACCTCGACGATGTCGCCGGGCTGCATGGCGGAAGTCGAACCGGGGGTACCGGTAAAGATGATGTCGCCTGGGAACAGTGTCACGTAGCGGCTCACGTAGCTGACGATCTCGTCGATGCTGAAGATCAGGTCTGCCGAGCTTTCGTGCTGCTTCACCTCGCCGTTGAGCCGTGTCTCGATCGTCAGGTCGTTGTAGTCGAGGCCGGTAACGATTGCCGGGCCGAGAGGCGCGAAGGTATCTGAGCCCTTGGCGCGAAACCACTGTAGGTCGTCGCGCTGCCAGGTACGCTCGCTGACGTCGTTGCCGGCGGTGACGCCGAAGATGTGCTGTGGGGCTTCGCCTACCGAGACTCCGCTGGCCTCCTTGCCGATCACCACCACGAGCTCCCCTTCGTAGTGAACGCCCCCGGAGTCGCCCGGGATGACAATGGAGTCCTCGGGCGCGATCACTGAGGTCGGAAATTTCGAGAACACGCCGAGGTGCTCCGGCACCGGACGGTCCCCGAGATGGCTGCGGTAATTGAGGCCGATTGCGATGACCTTGGATGGCCTACAGGGGGCGAGAAGTCGGACATCGGAGAGCGCCACGGTAGTGCCCGTCTCGCGTGGCGCACTGAATAGATCCCCCTCCAGCTCCCTGATGGTTTCGCCCTCCAGAACGCCGTACGACTCCCGACCCTGGTGCGCGTACCGGACGTATCGAGTTACTCCATCCTGCGCCATGCTCACTCCTCCTAGCAGAGTCAGTAAAACCACTCCGGCCACGAGTACTTTGAGAATGCTCATCGTAGACACTCCGAGTTCAGAAGCCCCTTGCTGCGGCTAGTCTACTGCCTAGCCTGGATTTCTCAACGGGTCGTAAAGCGAGCGGGTGCCAGGGCCGCGAAGACAAGGCGCGCGCCGGTTCGGGGGTTCGGGCCTCGCGTGATGTGAACCAGCGGTATCCCGAGGATCTCCGCTTGTGAGCGGTATTCGTAGCCGATGTAGGCACCGGCGTAGCCACGAGCAGAGCCCGATTGGCCTCCTCCCGCTGGCGCGCGGCCATCGAGGAACTCACTGCAGTAGCGGCATTTGACGGCGTCGTCCTGAATGTACTCAGCGCAGAATGGACATTTCTTCATGCCCCTATTCCTTACGTAAAGCGACGATCGGATCAACCCTTGATGCGCGGCGCGCGGGGACCAGGCAGGCGACCAGCGCGACCAATCCGAGAACGACGACCACCGAGATCAGCACCACGGGGTCCATCGGCTGAACCGCGTAGAGCTGGCTCTCCACGACCCGCCGCATCGCGAAGGTGAGAGCGATTCCCAGGGCGAAGCCGATGAACAGGATGATCAACCCCTCCCGCAGGATGAGCTTGAAGATCCGATCAGCCCCGCTTCCGAGAGCCACGCGGATGCCGATTTCCTTGGTCCGTTGCGCCACCATGTACGCAAGCACACCGTAGATGCCCACCGCCGCCAGGAACAGAGCCACGCCACCGAAGGTCATCGCCAGCACCATCGGCGACCGACGCGATACCAGAGACTCGGTCATGCGGTCCTGCATGGTCTGCGGCATGATGAACGGCATCTCGGGATCCATCGCCGTGATCTCGGCACGCATCGCACCGATCAGGCTGTTCGGATCGACGGCCGTCCTGACGGCGAAGATTGGCCCCGACCGTGGGCTTTGCTCGTGGGGGAAGAAGTAGGTTCCCACCCGCTCGTCCGGATCGACAAGGGCCCTCAGCTTGAGGCCCTTGACCATGCCGACGACGTTTAAGAAGTCGGTTTCCTCAGTGATCGCGGTCATGTCTTCGATGCTGGTCGGCCGGTACATTCTCTTGCCGATCGGGCTCTCGTTAGGCCAGAACTTCTGTGCCAACCGGTCGTCGATCATGATTACGGGCTGAGATTCCGGCGTGTCGGTTACATCGAAGAAGCGGCCCTCGATCAGCTCGACGCCCATGGCCTCGAAATACCCGGGCGTCACCACGACCCGGCTCGGGGAGACCAGGGATTCACCGGGCTCCATCTCGTAGCCCTCGGCGAGAATCACGCTATCGCTATTGTTGAAGCCGAATGGAATGGTGTCCGTGGCGCCGGCTTCGACAACGCCTGGCAGGGCACGAATACGATCGAGCGCCTCGTTCATGAAGGCCCGCAGAGCAGCGTCATCTTCGTAGCGCGCGCTCGGCAGCGCCACGCCACCGGTGAGCACCTGCTCGGGGTCCCGAAAACCGGGATCGATCGACAACACCTGGCGGAAGCTGGCAAGCAACAAGCCGGCGCCGATCAGCAGGACGAAGGCGAGGCTAACCTGCACTACCACCAAGCCGCTGCGCACGAGACGGGCGCCCTTGCTGCTGGTTCCGGTTCTTCCTTCCTCACGGAAGACCGAGCTCATGTTGACGCGGACAACCTGCAGCATGGGAATCAGGCTGATCAGGACACCCACCAGAACGGCCAGGCAGAGAATGAAGGCGAGGACGAACCCGTCCATGGATACCTCACTGCCGCGCGGAAGCTCTTCGAGCCCCATGCTCCTCAAGGCGCTCAGTCCCCAGTAACCGAACAGCAGTCCGAAGGCGCCGCCGAAGATCGTCAGCAGGATGCTCTCGGTCAGGAGCTGTCGAGACACGCGCCACCGACCTGCTCCCAATGAGAAGCGCGTCGCCAGCTCCTTCATCCGCACGCTCGAGCGCGCCAGCACCAGGTTGGCAATATTCACCGCGCCAATCATGAGGACGAAGAGGACTCCTCCCCAGAGGAGGTAGAGCATGGGGCGGATGTCGCGCGTCAGGTATTCCTGCAGGTTATGAACCTGCACGTTGTACCCGGCGTTCGTGAGGATCTCTTGCCATTCAGGAAGTCGCTCGTAATTGGCGGCAACAATGGCATCCATCTGCGCCTGCGCCTGCTCGAGCGTGGCGCCGGGCCGCAGCCGTCCGATGTACTCCCAGCTATTGCTGTGGCGGTTCTGGTCGCTCTTCTGCTCCTCGGTGAAGGCCAGGGGTCGCCACAAGTCGGTATCGGGGTCCAAGCCCTCGAAGGTCGAGGGCATGACCCCGACGATCGTATAGGGGCGACTGTATATGCGTAGGTCCCGGCCGAGGACATTCTCGTCGCCACCGTAGAGCTGTTGCCACAGGGCATGGCTGAGAACGATCTTCTGCTCGTTGCCCGGCTCGCCTTCTTCTTCCGTGAAGATGCGCCCGAGGATCGGCTCCACCCGCATCAACCTGAAGTACGAGGGCGTGACGTTCAGGCCCAGGCCACGCTGAACCTCCCCTTCCTCCCCGAACGTCAGGCCGGAATTGTTGAACATGGCCTGTTCTTCGAGAACGTCGTCGAGCTCGCGAAGGCGATCGTAGTAGTCGGGCACGCCGTTGGAGGCGCGCTGTACACCGGCGTTCGGGTAGCTGTTGAAGCCGATGATGAGGCGCTCCGATTCGGGCACCGGTAGCGGCCGCAGGATGATCGAGTTGATGACGCTGAATATGGCGGCGTTGGCGCCAATGCAAACTGCCAGCGTGGCAATGGCGGTGATGGCGAAGCCCTTGTCCTTCCACAGCAGCTTCGCCCCGAACTTGATGTCTTGCAGCAAAGTTTCCATGGGCCCGGTCCTGGCGAGAGTTTAGTTCTGGCGTGGCTACGCCTATGTCCCTATCTAGACAGTCTGACGCAGAGGGTATGGGGATGTTTCATCGGCTCAGGGGCGTCTCATTCGCCCGGTGCCTCAGTCGAGAGGCGCCTCGACCGCACGTCACCTCAGTCGCGCACCACCTCCACGTTTACCGCCAGACCTTCCTTCACGCTCGCCGTCACCACGCAGTAGTCTTCGAACAGGCCCAGGCAGCGCTTCAACCTGGCCTCGTCCTCAACCCCGACTCCCCGCACGTGGATCTTGACATCTAGATCACCCATGCGCAGCCGTTTGCGCTCGTTGCGCACCATCTGACCCGTCACGGTGCTACGCACCTTCACCCCGTCAACCTTCGACTTCTGCAGGCAAAACAGCAGGCTGGCACTCAGGCAGTTCGCCACACTGGCGGCCAGCAGGCGCGAGGGATTGGGGCCACGACCGTGGCCGAGCGGCTCGGGCTCATCGACGAGAAGATCAGGGACATCGTCGAGGTCGAAACGCACCAGAAACTCGAAGCCTTCTTGCTGCTCCAGCTCGACAGTGAAGCGGCCTTCGGCATCGCTAGACACGGCGGCTATCCTCCTCGGCCGGGCACAGTAAGTGCATCGGCTGTCTTTGTCGGCCTGCTACTGCTCGAAGCAGTAGAGGTGGAACTGGTTGCTACAGTTGATGTTGCTGGAGCTCGGGCCGGTCCAAGCGCTCGAGGTCGAATTGGCCTGGCTGGAAACGAAGACGATCTTGCCGTTCTGGTCCTCTGCATTCCTTTTGGTATTGAGGTGTGCGGTCCTCGGGAGGGTACACTAGCCTCGACTTCTCAACGGGTGGCAAGCCGTGGTGGAAAGGTGGTGGGTCAGCCAGGTGGTGCTGGCAGATGAGGGCCTGAGAAACGATCTGGCCCGATTAAGAAACCAGATCCGAAGACGACGGTGACCTCGATGGCTGATGTAAAGGAAGCTCAGGGCGGTAGCGGAATCCAAGCCGTCATCTTCGATATCGACGGCGTGCTGACCGAATACGGCCGCCCTGTGGCGGGCGCGGCTCGGGTGGTGGCGGCGTTCAAGGCGGCGGGTGTCCCTGTCCGCTTCCTGACCAATACGACCTCGCGCGGCCGCAGCCACTTGGCCAAGGACCTGGTTCGATCCGGCTTCAACGCTGTTCCGGAGGAGGTTTTTTGCCCGTCCAGAGCTGCCGGTGAGTACCTGCGGAAGCGCGGCGCCAGCGCCCGTCTTCTGGTGCGGGAGGGCGCCCTGGATGATTTCGAAGGAGTCAGCCCGAAGAGCGAGTTGCCGGATGCTGTAGTGGTGGGCGATCTCGCCCATGAGTGGAGCTTCGATCTCATGAACGAGGCATTCCGCCTCATCCACGAGGTTGGTGCCGAGCTCATCGGGCTCGGCCGAACTCGATACTGGAAGAGGGAAGACGAGCTGCAGCTCGACGCGGGGCCCTTCGTCACCGCCCTGGAGTACGCCACCGGCAAGGACGCGCTGATCTTCGGCAAACCTGACCCGGCGATCTTCGAGGCCGTGATTGCCAACATCGGATTGCCGGCGGGCCAGATTGTCATGGTCGGCGACGATACCCTCTGCGACGTCGATGCGGCGATGAAGGTCGGACTTATCGGTATTCAGGTGCGCACCGGCAAGTTTCGCGACTCGGATCTGGAGGGCTCAGTCACACCCGACGCCGTGATCGACTCCGTCGCCTCCCTGCTCAACGCCTCTTAGCCCGGTAAGGGGACCTCGGAATTGCGACGGCTGTGGCCGTCACGCTAGCGTAGGCACCGGGACTTGTCGGCATCACCAATTGGGCATATGCTTCTGGCATATGCCCAAGAGCAAGAAGAACGCTTTGCGCGTAACAGCGAGAGTCTTTAGGAACGGCCGCAACCAGGCAATCCGCATTCCCGTGGACCTCAGCTTCGAGACCGACACTGTAGTGATCGAGCCACACGGGGACGCACTCATCGTGCGTCCACTGTACGAGCACGGCTGGAAACAGTTCTTCGACGACCCCACCCTGGTGTTGCCCTCCGATTTCGATACAGGCGAGGACCCGCCGCCTCCCGAGCGCCCATCCCTCTGATGTATGTGCTCGACACCGACACTTGCAGCTATCTGATGAAGCGGACCCACCCGGTGCTCATCGACCGAGTGCGAGCCTTTCGGCCCGGCGAGCTCAAGGTGTCGGTGGTTACGCAGTACGAGCTCGAATACGGGGTACAACGCAGCGGCCGGATCGAGGAGCTCGGCCTGGTGGTAGCTGCATTCCTGGGAAATGTCGAAGTCCTGCCATTCGACACACCCGCCGCCCGCCAGGCGGCGCAAATCAGGAGTGACCTTGCGGCCTCCGGCGCGGTGATCGGGTCGTACGACTTGTTGATTGCCGGGCACGCGCTCGCGCTCGGCGCCACCCTTGTCACCAACAACACTCAGGAGCTCGGGCGAGTTGCGGGCCTCAGCGTCGAGAACTGGACCACAAAGGGCTAGCCTGGACTTCTCATCGGGTGGCTACTACGCGAGAGCGATGGCGCCGCGACAGCTCGAGCCACCCCCAGCGGTGCAGGCGTAGCAGTGGTCGTCGCAGCGGATGGGGCGGGAGGTTAGAGCCGCGAGATCGAAGTCGCGGATATGCCGGGGCACACGACTGTCCAGCGCCAAGCCGATTGCCTGGTTGAAGTCGCAGTCGTAAAGACTCCCGTCCCAGGCGACGCTCACCGTGTTCCGACACATCAGACCAGGGAGAGTGTCGGGGTTGAAGGCTTCAGCGAGCTGCTGTCGGTAGGCCCTCAGCCGTCCCTCACGCTCGAGGATTGCGGCGAACCGGCCAATGGGGGCGTTCGTGATCGTGAAGAGGCTGTTGAAGCGAATGCCGTGCTCCTTGAATAGAACCTCGCGATAGTCAACCTCCAGGGCACACTGCTCGGGGGCTACGGTGTCACGTTGGGGGTTATAAACGAGATGCAACAGCAGCCCGCCGGACGGATTACCATAGCCGAGCTCGTTGAGACGGCGTAGCATTCGAATGTTGCGCGCGTAGACTCCCCGGCCACGCTGCTGGTCAACGAGCTCCTCCGTGTAGCAGGGCATCGAGCCGATCACCTCTACCCCTAGCAGAGAGTAGAGGTCGGGGAGGTGGCTGTAGCCCGGCTCCTCCATGATCGCCAAATTCGTGCGCACGCTCACCTGGCATCCGAAGCCCCCCGCGGCCCGCACGAGCTCCTCGAACTGAGGATGCATCTCGGGCGCGCCACCCGTGAGGTCCAACCGCGGAATCTCGTAGCGCTCGAGCGCCCGAAGAACGTGCTCGAGCGTTTCGGGGGCCATCGACTCACGACGCTGCGGGCCGGCCTGAATGTGGCAGTGCAGGCACGACAGGTTGCAGCGATACCCGAGGTTGACTTGCAGGATCTCGACGGTGTCGGCGCGCAGCCTCACCCCCAGTCCCGCCAGCGTTTCGAGGAAGGGCGAGGACTGTGCCCCTTCGGATCCCGGGGAGCTCGATGTGCTTTCCATGACCGGAGAGTTTACTCCGCGGCCACGGGTGATCAACAACAGGAAGCCGCACATCGGTGTTCGACTGGCCACAGGAATGGGTGGATCACCATGCTTCCGGATCGCCCCCCGAGGCTCCCTTGCAGAGGCGCACAGACGCAGCCGCGGCGGCACATAAGGAATAGAAACAGGCGCAATTCATTCCGGCTAGGGAATGATGACCGCTCGCGGAGTATGAATGTTGGGGGGAGCTTTGATGAGATCGCGATTAAGTGCACTTTCCATCGGTTTGATACTGATTTCGACGACAGCCTGCGTCATCCACCCCGAGATGCACAACGCCGAATGGCTGTGGCTGCCCATGTTGATCACCGTCCCGCTGGCGATCATGACGGCGTTTCTCGGCATGCTCGTTCTTTACTACGTGCTGCTGGTGCGGGCCATTCTCGAGATGCTGGATGTGGGCGCCAACAAGGTGCTTTTGGGCTTCTGCTTCGTGGCCCTCATACCTGCACCGCCCTTCATCTTGATGGGCGTCATGCTCATGGTCATCTGGAGCCTGCACAAGCGAAGTCTGGAAACCGCTTGAGCGTGATGAGAAATGCGGGCTAAAGGAAGAGGCCCTCGACGCTCAAATAGCGCTCACCACTATCGGCGAACACGCAAACGATGACCTTGCCACGGTTCTCGGGACGGCCGGCGATCTGGATCGCCGCGTGGGCTGAAGCACCCGAAGAGATGCCTACCAGCAGGCCCTCCTTCTCGGCAATGCTCCTGCACGCGGAGAACGCCTGCTCTTCGCTGACGAGGAAGATCTCGTCGAGGACGTCTCGATCGAGCGTCTCGGGCACAAAGCCGGGCGCTGTACCCATGAGCCTGTGCGGGTTGAAGATTCCTTTGGAGATGTAGGGCGATTCCTCGGGCTCGACACCGACCAGCCAAACGCCGGGCTTCTTCTCCTTCAGGAAGCGGCCGGCGCCACAGATGGTGCCGCCGGTGCCCAGCCCGGCCACCAGGACGTCGATTCGACCATCGGTGTCGTCCCAGAGCTCGGGACCCGTGTTCTTGTAGTGGGCGTCCGGGTTGGAGGGGTTCTGGTGCTGGCCGACGTAGAAGTACTCGGGATGCTCGGCGAGGATTTCTTTGACGCGGCGCCGCGCGCCGGCGGTGCCTTCCGAGGCCGGCGTGAGGATGAGCTCGGCCCCCAGTGCCTTGAGGACCTGCCGCCGCTCGCTGCTCTGAATCTCCGACATCACGAGAATGGCTTTGTAGCCTTTGATGGAGGCGAGCGAGGCCAGCGCCATTCCGGTGTTGCCGCTGGTGGCCTCGATCAGAGTGCTGCCCGGCGTAAGGCGATCCTCGCGCTCAGCATCCTGGATGATCTGCAACACCGGTCGATCCTTGATGCTGAGCGGATTCATCATCTCGCACTTGGCGAGGATCGTATGCTCGGGCGCCAGCCGCTCGAGGCGCAAGAGCGGTGTGTTGCCGATCAGCTCGCTGAGATCCTTGTAGGTCCTGATGGCTAGCTCCTCAGAATGTCTCCGATTCGAGCAACTGCGCGACGCCGGAAGCAATCCACTCCGGCGTATCTTCGTGGGTGAACAGAAACCTCACTGTGCCCTCGCGGTCGATCAAATACAGATAGGTCGTGTGCGCGTACAGAGGACCCGCGGCCGAATCACTCTCTTCGATGAAGTAGTCACCACCGTACTGTTCGATGGTGCGGTCGATCTCATCCTTGTGGCCGGTCAGGCCGATG
>SDBT01019788.1_pt1 | contig 10544 bp, 10 predicted proteins | sample 2277101 | NCBI WGS metagenome assembly SDBT01 (sample SAMN10404973, study PRJNA504765) | marine sediment metagenome | isolation source: marine sediment core GS10_PC15, 103 cmbsf | place: Arctic Ocean: Southern Knipovich Ridge | collected 2010
GCATTAATTTCTTGCGTGCCACTATTGAAAGTCGTTTTGAATGGGTGGTCTCTCGCCAGCGCATTTGGGGTGTGCCTATTCCTGCACTGTTGTGCAAGAAATGTGATTATGCACATATCACGCAAGATCTAGTCAATCATGTGGCTGATGGGGTTTATCGTGAGGGTATCGCCTACTGGGAAAATGTTTCCGTTGATGAATTACTTTCTGAAGGATTTGGCTGCCCTGATTGCAGTGGTAAAGAGTTTAAGAAAGAATCAGATATTTTAGATGTATGGTTTGATTCTGGAGTGAGCCATTATGCAGTGCTTTGGGAAAACCCAGAGCTTGCCTATCCAGCAAATGTGTATGTGGAAGGGGTTGATCAGCATCGAGGATGGTTTCAAAGCTCATTGTTCACAAGTCTCGTTATTGAAGGGACTCCACAAACTAAATCATATATCACCCACGGCTTTACCGTTGATGCAAAGGGGCAGAAAATGTCCAAATCGATCGGTAATGTGGTTAACCCGGATGAGATGATCAAAAAATTTGGTACCGATGGCCTGCGCCTTTGGGCCTCAAGCATCAACATTGAAGGGGATGCTGTAGTTTCTCCTGCATTGATCCAAAATATTAATAATGTACTCCGTAAAATACGCAATACCTGCAGGTTCTTGCTTTCCAATTTGTATGACTTTGATTTTGAAACTGAGGCAGTTCCGTTCGAGCAAATGTTTATTTTGGATCAATATGCATTGCAAGAACTTTCTCTTTTGAGCAATAAGATTCGAGCTGCATATCAAGAAGCCCAATTTACCGGCGTCTATCATGATTTGGCAGATTATTGCTCAGTTGAATTAAGTGCATTTTACCTGGATATTATTAAGGATCGGCTTTATACTGATCTTGCAGATGGGCCTTCGCGCAGGTCAGCACAAACTGCATGCTGGTATATTGTGGATGGATTGGCCAAACTGATGGCTCCAATTCTTTCATTCACCGCAGAATCAGTTTCAGATCATTATCAACAAGACAAACAACAATCGATTCATCTTCAAGATTTTGCAGATCTGATGCACTTTTATCAAAGTATTACAAAAAAAGAGGGTGGTATTCTGGGGCTTAAGTCGCAAGCTCTTTTGCTTCATTACTCTCATTTTATGAAGGATGATTGGGCAGGAAGTAGGCGGCAATCGCAAGAGGATCATGCACTAGCAACATGGTATGCACGATGGGATCTTCTTAAAAAAATTCGGTCAGTAGTATTGAAAGTTCTTGAACAGTTGCGCACTCAAGGAATTATTAAACATTCACTTGAGGCACAGATCAGATTAACTATTAATACAAGGGCCCAAGAAATGGCACCATTAGGGGATTTCTTAACCGAATTAAAAACAACCGGGCAAACACCAGATGTATTCTTCAAAGAGTTTTTCATCGTATCAGCATGCGATGTAGACATTCTTGAGGAAGATATCATCGAGGATGAAGAGATAGAAGAAGTTGATGAGGGCGACGAAGATGGCATAGAGCTCATGGAGATTCCAGGGCTTGAAGTGCAAGCAAGCAAAGCAGAAGGGGTTAAATGCCCGCGCTGCTGGCAATGGCAAGTGACCGATCATGCTCATGGCCTCTGCGCTCGCTGCCAGATGGTTGTAGCTAAGATGGAAGCAGCTGCATCGTAACTCTAAATCGTCATTATTAGATTTTGATAAAAAGAAAGCGCCTATAAAAAGGGCGCTTTCTTTTTATGGAAATTTTCTTATTGTTTAATTTGATAAACCAAGCAATGAGGCGATTGGCCACCCAGCACAAATCCTTCTGTGAACGGCTTGAATTGAGGATTGGGATAACTTCCTATTAATTTTCCTAAGGGGCCCGAACCGGTTTTATGAGTGATTTGGACATTTTTCAGTGTGATAGTGAGTTCACTGCTCTGTGGGTTATAGGAATACACCACATTTTTGCGTACATTAAAATCATCAAGGTTCACATTGGCCAAGAGCCTTGAGCCGCTAAAACAGCAGATAATGAGTAGGTAATTCTGAATTTTCATACTTTTCCCCATTCTTTCATGAAAAATATGGAGCCATTCTTTAATTTCTATTTCACATTATTAATTGTAATAAAAATGGCTCTGCTAGGTCAATAGCTTGAGGTAGAATTCTTAGTGAAATGTTCTAGGGTTTACGCGCTGGGTGCTGTAGATTGCTTTTTAGGCTTTTGAGCTTTAGTAGGTTCTTTGACTCCGAAGGCTATCTTGAGCTTTTTCCAGGCTTTTTGTAGATCTTCCAAATCATCCTTATGGGCCTGTTTAGCAGGTGCAATTTGATCACTCTTTAATGTGGTTATGGCATCTAAAGCTTTAAAGAGATCGCTTTCTTGGAATTCTGTCTTGTTTGCTGCCATATATTGTTTATATTCCTTAGGAACTGCTTTTTTAACCCCCTTGTTTAATTCCTTTAATTTTTTAGCTGTGCTAGCTGTAAGGGTTGAAAGATTACCCAACCTGATAGAGACATCATTTTTAATAGTGTTACTAGAAGGGGTATTTTGGGTTAGGTATTGCCCCAGAGTAAGTATAGTGAAATCTTTGTCTTGCCCTATCGGAGCAAATGCCTCTTCTTGAAGATCTTTAGATTCAGAGAGATATTTTTTGTATTTTTTGGCTAGTTCTGGGTTTGTAGTTGCTTGTGAGGGTATTCCAGAAACTCCTGGTGAGGCTTTTACCGTTCTTTTAGGAAGAGTCGCTTTGGCTGGTTTCCCTGTTCTAGGTTGAGCAGCTTGGCGTGAACCACGGCGTCCCGCTCGGCTACGTCCACCAGTTCCCGGCGATCGCTGCACGTATCTTCCTGCATCAGCTGATCGCTGAGCAGGCGGCACATAAAAATCATCTGGGTAGGAACCAGCACCACCATAATAATCAGGATAATCACCGCCATAACCGCGGCCACCATAAGAAGGGCGGCCATAATCTGAATCCCCTGAATAGTCCCTTGAAGCGCGCGTTGAATCTTGAGCTGCTCTGGCACCCTTGGTCTCTTTTGGAAGTTCTTTAGGAGCATATTTTTTGATCAGTTCACGTGTTTTATCAGCAATAGAGCCAATCGAGAGATTTTCAACATCGCTAATCAGTTGATTGAGGCTGCGCAATGCTTTATGATCAGCCTTTTTGATACCCATGGCATCCGGGAGCTGTATAGTTGGAACTACGCGGGCAAGTGTTGATTTTATCTGTTTGAGCTCAGTACGGTAGCCGCTATTCTCATCAAGAATAAGCTTATTAATAAGTATATCTTTATCGCCTGATACTGGGTTAATTAGATGCTCAAGCAGGGCACGGAATTCTTCGATCACATTAAGCTGATCCTTCCACCGTTTTTCCACATTAGGCCTATCGGAAATACGTGGCATGCTCTGCGTCTTGCTAATAAGGCTATCGATATGCTCAATGATGGCAGAGATTGTTTTGCGGAGCTCTCGCTTCTTTTGCTTTTCCTGCTCTTGAGCACGCATATCCACTTTTTCTTCAACCGGTGCCTCTTTTGCAGGCGCTTCTTGAATAGGCGCTTCTTCAGGGATCGGCATTCCTTCAGTGATCTGTTCGCTCAGTTGCATAAACTGCTCTAGATCCTCTTCAGGCATTTCTGAAAGGATTCTAAATGCTTCTTCTTCAATTTTACGCTGTTCTTCAGGGGGTAAGCTCTTAATGAATTCATCAATAGCTGCAACATCTTGCTGAAGGGCGGAAAGATCATCATCTGAAAGCTCTGGCATCTCAAATTGAGCGAGTAATGGACTGCTGATAAACAGGCCTATGAATAATAACTTTTTATAAAAATTCATAACAGTGACTTTCTATGGTATATAAAAACAAATTAATGTAAGAGGTATTTGTGAAAAAAATAGTAACATATACTACTCCTTTACACACTCATTATAAAGGATTTTTGCTGATTGAGCTACTGGTGGCCATTATGATCATAAGTAGCTTGAGTTTGATCTTAGCGCAGTTTCAAGGAAATGCACGGAATATACATGTAGCCTGCGATGAGAGAGTGGATGCGATTCATAAGGCAACAAGCTTTCTAGAGCAGGGTATTGGGAGTGGAAGAGCCTTTGCTAAGATTGGGCGAAAAGATAAAAGCTCGCTATCTGATCGAGATGATGCTCGGGATGATCGGGATGATCGGGATAATTATACCCTTGTATGGCGTACATATTCACCAAATCCTGTGAATGGTCTTCCGATTGCAGATGTATATCAGTTTGTTGACGTTACGGTTTCTTGGGATGATTATGCGGGCAAAAAACGTTCGCTGCAGCTAACTACGGGAATGGTAATACCATGAACTCTCCAGGATTTTTTCTTATTCAATCGCTTGTCTATTGTGTTGTGCTGGCATTCTGCTGCGCGTTGCTTTTTACCTATGCTGCGCGCACCAATATAAGCTTATCCCATATTAATGGGTATGCTCATGATTATGGGATGCTTCTTGCGGCCCATGATGTTTGTGTTCGTGATATTCAAGCGGGAACTGCTGATGCATCAAAATGGCATGAAGCAGGGGATGATCTTCTGGTATGGCGTGTAGGCGATGAGGATAGAGGATGGTGGTCTAAGCTTATAACTATTGAGCGGGTAGTAGGGCGCTTTGATCATAAAAAGAAAAAATGGATCAAATCCACCAAAGGCTTGGTAGCTCAAATAGATGAGGCTGATATCAGTATCGATCATGTGAAAGATGCAAAGAAGAAAAAGATCCTAAAAGTTGAGCTTTCAGTTTCCGGTAAATCTAAAAAACATGAAATTGCTATTCAATCAACTATAGCTCCACGCAATAGGGTAGTATGAAGCAACAAGGCTCCGCCATCCTAATAGTTGTTTTAGTGATGAGCGCATTAAGCCTCTTTTCGCTTACCGTTTGGCGCAATACCATCTTCTTGCATGATATTGTGCTTAAAAAGCAGGAGTATGAGCGGAACTTCCGCGCCACTGAAGCCGCCTTGAATATGGGGATTGCCTTGTGTAAAAAATATCCAAAGCGCTTTTTTATTCTGCAAAATCTGGACCCGAAAGCTTCAACAAAGCCATTCTCGGCTGTTATTGCTCCATGGCTTTCCATCAAAGATCAAAAAGCGACTATCCAAATATACCCTGATCATAAAGCAGTGCTTATTCGGGCACAGCTCATAAAGGGTGATAAGCAGATATTTGGCTTGCGATGTGCAGTTGAACTAGCGGGTTTGAAGAAGAAAAAACAGCTGGTAGAAGTGAAGAATTGGGCTTTTGATGCCAAAAGATCGCCTACCCACCCGAGATAAGATTTTTACAAATGTCTGATAACGCACGATTATAGCAACCCGCCTTCGCCTAGCTACGGCGGATACATAATCTCTTTATAATGATTTTTCCTGTAGAAGGGAAGTCGGGTATTATCTTGATGTTCTCAATGGCCTCTTTTTGCCGTATACTGATAAAAAAGTCTATTAAAGAGGGATTTCTATGAAAGTATATTTACTTAAAGATGTGAGCAAAATTGGTTTCGCTGGAGAGCTTCTTAAAGTTTCTGATGGGTATGCGAATAACTTTCTCTTCCCGCGTAAGCTTGCCGTGCAGATTACTCCAGCAAATGAATCATTTTATAAATCACAATTAAAAAGTGTTGAGAATCGTAAATCAGCATTAGAATCAAAATCATCAATGCTAGCTGAGAAGATTAAAAGCATAAAGCTTACTCTGTCACGTAAGTTGCATGATGATGATAAACTCTATGCAGCTGTCAGCCCGGCAGAAATCGTTGACCTTCTTGCAAAAGAAGGGGTGAGCGTTTCAAAAAGCCAAGTAGTCTTTGAGAAATCTATCAAAACTAAAGGGCGTCACCCGATTACGATAAAACTCTCTTCTAAGTTGCAGCCTACATTAATGCTCAAGGTTGTTCCTCAAGCTGAGTAATCTTTGATTGCTCATAAATAATATTGAAACCGTTCGCAATAAAAAAGCGAGCGGTTTTTTATTAAATACAAAAATTCAACAGACCTTTTATGAGCCATATGCTAGACTAGCTTTCATCTCGATCTTACCAACATATTCAATAGAGTAGTAGATGCAAAAAAATCGTTTCAAGAAACAATATAAAAATCCGGAAGTTACTGAGAAGCTGCTCGGTAAAAGTTTGCCGGCCAATGTTGATGCCGAAAAATCGGTTCTTGGATCTATTTTGCTCAATGATGAATCGCTTGGCACCGCTACTGAAATTCTTACATCGGCTGATTTTTATAGCCCGGGGCATAAACTCATTTTTCAGGCCATGCTTGATCTGGCCACCAATTTTAAGCGTGTTGATTTAGTGACGCTTCAGGATGAGCTTGAAAAGCGGGGGCAGATTGAAAATATAGGTGGTGTGGTCTATCTTCTTTCACTCCAAGAAGAAATTGGGTCGGTTGGTTTGATTGCACAGCATGCAAAGATCATCAAAGAAAAATCGATATTGCGGGAACTGATAGGCTCTGCAGCAGATATAATATCCAACTGCTATCGGCAGGATGATGAAGAGATATCAGCGGTCTTGGATGAAGCAGAAAAGATAATTTTTAATATTTCCAATAAGCGCTCAGATCAAAATTTTGTGCAGCTTAATATCTGGCTCAAAAAAACCTTTAAACATCTTTCTGATGTGAAAAGTAACAGCAAAGGTATCACCGGTATTCCGTCCGGGTTTGCAAAACTTGATCAGATGACCTCCGGCTTGCAACCGGGAGATATGGTTGTTTTAGCATCACGTCCTTCAATGGGTAAAACATCTTTAGCGCTTAATATGGCAACAAATGCGGCTTCGCAAGGGGTGAGCGTTGGGGTATTTTCTCTAGAGATGGCCGCAGAGCAACTCACATTGCGTTTGCTCTCAACGCAATCGGGCATACCGCATCATAATATTAGAAATGCTACTATTAGCTCAGAGGAATGGATTGAGCTGACTAACGTGGCGGCTCAGCTAGCTGAGATGAAACTGTTTATCGATGATACAGCAGGATTAGATATTATGGAGCTTCGGGCAAAGGCGCGCAAGCTTAAAGTGGAACACAATGTACAGTTTCTTATCATTGATTATCTGCAGCTTTTACATTCTCCTAAGCGTCATGAAAATAGAAACCAGGAAGTTTCCTTCATCTCTCGTTCGTTAAAGGCATTAGCTAAAGAACTTAGCATACCTATTCTAGCTCTTTCTCAGCTTTCTCGTGGTGTGGATAGCCGTATGGATAAGCGGCCAATGCTTTCAGACTTGCGTGAATCTGGTGCAATTGAGCAGGATGCGGATGTGATTATGTTCCTTTATCGAGATATTGTCTATAATCCTGATTGCGAAAATCCAGGTCTTTCTGAATTGATTGTCGGCAAACAGCGTAATGGGCCAACGGGTGTGGTCAACCTCAATTTTATTCGTGAGCTGACTAAGTTTGAAGACGGTGACTTTGACTATTAAAAAGGCTTTGTGTAAGCTTTATTCTATGCAATGCAATGAAATAAATTTAAGTTTTTGAAAGGGTTAGGGGAAATGAAAATCTCATCTTGTAAGAAATTAAGCTTGATAGTTGTGCTATCGCTTGCTAGTACATCCATGGCTTGGAGCCAACAAACGCGCTTGGCATGGATTAAGGGTGTTTTTCGCAATCCAGCAAAAGTGGGTGCTATAGCTCCATGCTCTTCATATGTAGCTGATGAATTAACTCGATACATTATGCACGAAGATCGCAAGCCGCTTCGTATTTTAGAAGTGGGCGCAGGCACCGGCCCGATTACTAAAGAAATTATTAAAAAGATGAATGAAGATGATCATTTAGATTGCATTGAGTTAGATGCTGTTTATTGCGATCAACTTGAAGAGAAATTTGGCGAGCATGAAAATGTACATATTCATTGTATGTCGATCATTGATTTTGCTCCAACGGAAAAATATGACGTTATTGTTTCCACGCTTCCATTTAATTCATTGCCACCAAAATTGGTGCAACAAGTAGTGGATCAGTATAATGAAATCATCAAGCCTGGCGGCTATATTACCTATATTGAATATGTAGTATTAGGAAATGTTAAGCGCCTTGTTTTATCTAAAGAGAAAAAAGCTGCTTGGGATGTCAAACAACAAACACTCAAAGAATGGTTCGGACGATATGGCGTTGAAAGAAAAATTGTGTGGCGCAATCTTCCACCATCATATGTGTATTATTTAAAGATTGATAAAGTAGAAAACGAAAAAGAAAAGTCTAAAACTATTTAGATTCTTTATTTAGCTCTTGCTTGTGCCTCTTTAATGATTCGCTCAGCATCTTTACGATCGCGCCAACCTTCAACGAGGGTTTTCTTTTTCTCAAGCACTTTATAGACATTAAAGAAATGCTCTATTTCTTTAAGAAGGTGCTGAGGCACTTCATTAATGTCATTAATATAATTCCAGAATGGATCACTTGTAGGAACGCACAGAATTTTTTGATCTTCCCCTTTATCGTCGGTCATCTGTAAATAGCCGATCGGCTTTACGGTGATATGGCATCCAGGAAATGTTGGCTCTAAAAGAAGTACCAATGCATCAAGCGGATCGCCATCAGAGCCAAGAGTGTCTTCAAAGTAACCATAATCTACGGGATAATGGACAGGAGAGTGGAGTACACGATCAAGGCGGAAATAGCCTTTTTCTTTATCATACTCATATTTATTTCTACTACCTTTTGGTATCTCTACCACAACCGTTAATTCCACCGCATTATCCTTATAACATTTAAAAAGAGCTTATAGTAGGTATTGTAGCTTATTTTTTGCATTATGTAAGGCTTTTTTGTACTATAAGCCAGATTTAATCATAGAGGAAGTAATGATAATTCTTGGCATCGATCCAGGCTTGCGCTATACCGGCTATGGGATACTTAAAAAAGAGGCCGGTAAAGCCTATCTGCTGGATTATGGCTTATTGAAGCTTGGTACATCAAAGCGGCCGCTCCAAGAGCGCGTGGGCCATTTTCATGGCTTTATAGAGGCTCAAATTGTAAAGCATGGTGTTACTGATATAGCCCTCGAAACCCCATTTCTAGGGAAAAACGCCCAAAACTTTCTCAAATTAGGCTATTTAAGAGGGATTCTCTATCTTTTGGCCGATACTCATAAAGCCCAGCTTCATGAATTTTCTCCAAGAGAAGTTAAGCAATCAATTACCGGCTGGGGTGGGGCACAAAAGGATCAGGTGGCTCGGGTTGTTCTTCAGCTGTTTCCGGCTATCAAAGAGCCGAACTTAAAAGATGATGTAACCGACGCTTTAGCAGTCACCATATGCGGGTTATGGAAATCAAACAATAGGTTGCTGCAATAAGATAAAAACAATAAGCGTTAATACGCAATTCTTTTGTGTGCCCAATAATCAAATCTTCGTGTCTATAAAGACTGGCGATTCTAGTCGTTTTTTGATGAAACTCTAAATTTTTGTGCTCATTAATCAATCAAAAATTCCTTTTTATAAACATTTTCTGCCACATTGAAAAACTTTTTTCGTAAAGTCTGATCAAATGCTTGCTTTCGTGATATACTGTTTTGTATAGTGCGTCTAGATGGATTAATAGGAGATAGTCGAAAACTGTAAGGGGGTTTCGCCTATGGAACAGTTGCAAATACGGTACTCAGGGCTGATAGATTCGCTCAAGGGTGCACGCGTTGTCTCACAACCATTTTCTGAAGCTGATATCATCGAGCTACACAACCGCTTTCTCACTACTGGCTTTCATTCTTTGAAAGTGAAAAATATTCATGAGGGGCGTTCGCTTGTCTATACATTGCTTGCATCTCTTAATTATCATCATAATATTGCAGCCTTAAGTATTGAATCTCAAAAGCTTGAATCTTTTGTTCATGATATTTATAAGGCTTTAGACGGGTATAGTCCAATAAACGAGCAATCAATCTTTGACTATTTCTTGGATGAATTCAACTGTGATTTTCTTTGGATAGAGATGAGCAAAGATCTTATGTCTCAAGTTTGGTTTGCTGATTTTGAGCATATGCTCTACGATTTTCATCTTAATCAGCATGTGCCGATCGTAATGCTCTCCTATGAGCAATGATTGTAGAAACTGTAGCTCACTTTGATATATATTGAGTACATGGTATTCAAAAAAAGGGTTGAGGATGAAGCGTTTATTGATGAGTATGGTGATTGTTGCGGTTATAATAGCTGGAAGCTATTTTTTATATAATAATCAGTTGGAAGTGGATGATGGGGATATATCCACAAGTACATCCACAAGCATACCCAGCACCAGTACTGCAGATATTGCGGCACCCGTTTCGAACATCCTTCCATATGAAGGTCCATCTATCACAACGACAATTGATGGGGAAAAAACAACCCTCACTCCAGCAGCTATTCATCTTTCTAGTGTACTTAAAGAAATGTTCGCTGTTAGGCCTGATGATGATTCTGATGATTCTGATGATGAAGCGGAAGATCCTCCTATCGAAATCAAAGTTTCTCCTGCAGTCTTTAAAAATTTTGGTCTTACTCCAATGGTAGTCGATA
>SDBT01019789.1_pt1 | contig 10544 bp, 12 predicted proteins | sample 2277101 | NCBI WGS metagenome assembly SDBT01 (sample SAMN10404973, study PRJNA504765) | marine sediment metagenome | isolation source: marine sediment core GS10_PC15, 103 cmbsf | place: Arctic Ocean: Southern Knipovich Ridge | collected 2010
AGATATGATTATTGTTAGGAATAAACCTCATCAAGTTGATCCAAGGGCTTTTTGGAGAATGGGAAAATATCAGTGCCTACTAATAAAAGAAATTGATAGAAGACCTGTAAGCAATTTAGATTATGATGAAATCAAGGCACGTGGAGATGCTACAGACTCAGATGAATTTATAATTAAGGCTGCTATGCAAGCAATGATCGGAAAACCAAAGAAGAAACCAGTAAATAAAAATGTAATTGTTATAATTGGAATTTTGGCTACTATTGCTATAGGTTACTTTTTAATCGCTGGATAAAATGGATGAAACAATTCTTATTTTTAAAAAACGTGGAAGAAAGGTTTCTATGGTTGTGACCTCTAAGATGAGAAATGGATTTACTCCAAAAGATTGCGAAAGGATAGTAAATCTGAAAAACTATAAAGACTTAGCTCTTTGGTTACATGATTTAGAGGATCTCTTTGACGCACCTATTCAAAAGGCAATAAACCAATATACAGATGATAAGAAAAGTGGCAACTGGCCTTTTTAATTTTTAAGGGCCCTTAATTTAAGGGCCTTTCTTTATTTTTTATTTTTATAGCTTAGCTTCTCTCCTACCTTATTCTTACATAGGTTTAAATACTTCTTATGACTTTTACACGTAATGAAACTAAAAGACATAGCAAGAATAAATATAAATAGTGCAAACAATCAGATTTCTCTTAATTTGAAATCCCTTAAACTAAAAAAAATAAATATGTCCCCTAAGCAATTAATGGATATGGATTTACCTAAACCCAAGAAACCATTAATTTATTCTAATCACAAAAGCATAAAAGGAGGTTTTAAATAAAATAAAATGACAAATTCACCAAACGTTTTTACTACTAACATTGGAATTATCCAATCAGATATAGATAAGTTAAAGAAGATAAAGAAAAAACATTATACGGCCTTACAACTTCATCAAGGAAGAAATGCTATGTTAAATAGGGTTCAAAGGAAACAAGATGAAAGATTTTTTGGTTGGGCTCAAGGCCAAAAGAAAGTTCAAACTAATAAATTAGCAATTCAGAATACTAAGTTAGCAAATTATAATATTGCTGTTTCAAATTATGAAAAAGATATGGTTGATTATAATACTTCATTAGAAGTAAGTAAGGGTACAAAAGTTTTAGATCCAATGGGTTCTGTTTTAACTAGGCCAATGATGCCAGTGTTATCTGAACCAATGAATTCTCCTTTAATGTTTAAAAAAAATGTTCAAACAAGAAATAAAAAAAGGAGGTTGAAATAATCTAGATATGGCTAATATTTTTAGCAGAACATTATCTAAGGTAAAGGCCGCCGTTAGTAAATTCCAGTCAGGGAATTATGGTAGTGGAACAACTATTGGTGGCACAACTTATACTTCAACTGGGCCCACAATAACTACTACTGGAACAACTACTGGAACTTCTTCCAGTGACGGTGGAAGCGGAAGTTACTCTGGCGGAGGTAGCAGTTACTCTAGTGGAAGTAGAGGATATTCAACACCAACTCCAACTTCAACACCAACTCCAACACCAACTCCAACACCAACTCCAACACCAACACCAACTAAAACAGCCACACAATTATATCAACAGAACATACACATTTCAAAAAGAGGTGTAGAATATAGTGGGTCAAGATATACTGGTAAAATAATAGTTCCAGGTACTGGTGGCTTATCTGCAAATGAAATTCGAAGAAGGGCTCTTTTAGATGCTAGAGCATATGAAAAAAGAATGGCTGCAATAGAAGGTCGTTCTGCTAGAAAGGTAGTTAGTGGAAGATTTCATTCAACATATGATCCTTCTCATTTTAGTGTAACTGCTCCAATCATTTCACCACCAAAAACTTATACTATAGATGATTCTAGAAAAATACCCTCTGAACTAACTTCAAGATATACTTATGATTCCAGATTAGGATTATACAGTAGAGAATCTACAACCGGCCCACAAGGGACTGCTGAGTTTAGATCTCCAACTTATGAAGAACAAATAAAAATTGATGCTGCAAATAGAAAAGGAAGTGCAGCTAGTATTGGAAAGGCTATTGCAGATATTAATATTCCTCTTACTGATACCACTATTGGTGGTGCAGCAAAAGGTGCTTGGGAAACTACAATTAAAACCGGAAAAGCAATTGGAGATATCAATATTCCCTTTACTGATACTACTATAAAAGATATCCCTGCGGCATTACCAACTAAAGAAGGAATTGCTCTTGCTGCACTATCTATTCAAGAGAGTTCGAGGCCATCTTGGGCTCCAGGAATGGGGGAAATGAGAGATGGTAAATGGCATACTTATACTAAACAAGAATTAAGAACTGCAATAGGAGATAAACCTTTAGCAAAGTTAACAACTTTATCTGGTGTAGCAAAAGATGTTGGAACAGCAATTAGTTATGTAGGGGAAACTTCTGCAGAGGGTTGGAGAGGTATTTCTGAAACCACAAATAAACCTTGGATAGCAACTTATGTTGCTCCGGCAGCAAGGGCTGCACCAGAAATAATTGCATGGGGAACTTCAGCAGGAGCAATGTCTGCCGTAACATTAGGTTCAGGAATAGAAGAACTTAGAACAATCGATCAAGATGCTAAAAAATTACAAGCAATATCTGCAGAACAATATCAAAAAGATGTTTCTTCAGGAAAGATTATTATTAAAGAAGGGGAAAGGGCATTAACAACTGCTGAGTTTATGAGCGATCCTGCAATTACTAAAGATTTTCAGAATCAATTAACTAAACAAGCTGAGATGAAGATTGGAATTGGAACTATCTTTGGTGCTGCAACAGGGGTTGCCTCTTTGAATAAATTCTTATCTGAACCAACATATACTTCTGCTATGGGAAGATCTAAAGTATTTCCTTGGGAAGAGGTTAGAGTTTCTGGAAAGAATGTTTATAGGCGTGTTGCCCAATATGAACCAAGTAAAGTAATGGTCCAGACTAGAGAACGGGCTGCAATCAAAAAAGTATATGATTGGGGGTACAATAAAGGAATTGGAACTGGAAAGGGTGTAATAAAATATTCTCCAAAATTTGTTAAGACTGTTGGGCGTGGAAAGATTTATATTGAAACAGCACCAAAGTTTATTACTCCTGGCAAACCATATATCATAGGGTTAGAAAAAGTGTCTAAGGCTCCAAAAAAACTTTTATCTCAAGAGGAAATGTTAACTTTCCTTAAAGATCCTAAATTAACTAAAACTTCTTATTTAAAAGAAGTAATTCCTGTTTCAGGAAAATCTATCCCTAAAGGATTTATTTCTAAAGAAATTAGGGTAGATGTTTTAAGGAAAGGTTTTAGTGATTCATCACTTATTAAAGGAAAAGGTGCAAAATTCTCTGAGTCTTTATTAGTTAGTCAAAGAAGAGCAAAAGTAGTTGGAGGGAAAGTTATTCCCGATATCAAACCCAAACAAATAGATTATCTTATTGCTCTTGAAAAGAAGTTACCACAAATATCTAAAGGAAAGCAAATTTATCTTGCAGAAGTTGCTGGAAGAGGATTAAAAGCTCCACCAATTAAAAAAACATTAAAAATTGATTTTAGTTCTACTCGTAAAAAAGATTTACTAGAATTGGATATTAAATATTCTTTTGATCGTAAAATAATCCCTATAAAATATAGAGCTGGGGCAAAAGTAACAAAAGGTAAGGGGGTTGTAGAAGAATTTATACTTCCTAAATCAAAAGGAATTAAAGGCCCATTTGGCACAACAATTTCTGAAGATACCACAGGAATAAAATATGTTGTTTCTTCTGGAAAGAAAAGTTCACCACAATATTTTAAACAATTATATAAATCTCAACGAGCTAAATCTCTTCCCCCTAAACCTATTATTTCTGCTATGGCTCCACCAGCACCAGCACCAGTAGCAAAACCAACCACTACTCAAATTGCTAAAATTACTGCGAAAGAAGGTAAACCTTTAATGGTAGGTGGAACTGGATTACAAACTTTACCTGAAGCAACTGGGTTTTCACAAGATTTTATTACTGTAGATCTAAGCCCAAGAACAATCCCAGGTATTGTAATGCCATCACTTTCAGTAGCTCCAGAAATAATTTCCCAAGCACCTCAAGCTCCACAATTAATTGGATTTAAAGATATCACCATTTCTAAACCAAGGTCCGGTCTTTCTCCAGCTTCAAGAGAATTAGAGAAAACCATTATTCAACAAAAAACAATTTCCATAATCAAACCAGTAGTTATTCAAAAGCCAATGATTGGTCAAAGAGATTTATTAGAACAAAGGATAATTCCAAAGATAATACAAACACCAATGGTAACACAAATCATTACTCCTAAAATAACTCCAAGATATGGTTCATTACAAATTTCAACACCCAAACCCCCAGTTCCAAGACCAACAATTACTAAGATCCCAGTACTCAAATTTTCACCACGTAAGCCAAGAAGACCAATTCCAATTTTCAAAAGAGATATTGCTCCACCAGGATATAACTTTGAGATAAGAAGAAAAGGAAAATGGGTACTTGCTAAGAATCCTTTTGCATTCGCAACAAAAGATGGTGCTGAAGCCCACGCACAATCCCAAGTATTAAAATCTGCAGCAGCATCTTATAGGGTTGTGCCTGCAAAGAAAGGAAGAAGGGTTGTTAAAACTGGAAAGAAACTAAGGCCACAAGATCAAGCTATTTTCAGAAAAGCTAAAGAAGGAATAATGATTCAGAAGAAAAGATTAAGAATTCTTTCACCTGGGGAAAAAAAGGAAATATCTTTTATGGGGGCATTAGCAAAAAGAAAAGCTCCAAGGAAAACAAAATCAAAAAAGAAAAAAGGGGGTAAGAAATAATGAAAAAGATAAAAAATATTTTAGCAGGATCTACTCCCACAACATGTGGAATCTTAGAGAGGGAAATTATTGTTCCAAAGAAGAAAGTTGAGGAAACCATAAAGACAATTAAGAAGTCTGGCTTCCATTTTATAGGAAGAGGGCCTGCTTTAAATCCGAATAATAAAAAGATATGGTTTATCAGAACCGGGGCTCTTTAATTAATCAAATGATAAATAAAATGAAAAAGAAAATAACAAAAGCTTGGTTCAAACCAGTAACTATAAAGCCGATTACTAATCTTAGTTGGCCTCAAGCAAAGAAAAGATTTCCTTTAATGAAACCTTACGGAGACGCTGACGGAGACGGATTAAAAAACTTTAGAGATTGTAAACCTTTTGATAGGATGAGGCAAGGAAAAGGGCATGGCGAAGATATGGCTTGGATTAAAAAAAAGTTCCCTTACGCTGAAGCGCATGAAAGTTTAGAAGAATATGTAAAAGACCATCCTAAGGGAAGTATAGCAAAGAAATATAGAGAAGATAAACTTGCAGAGAAGGAGAAATCAAAATGAAAAAGAAAATAAAACAAAGTTCTTTTATGAAACCTAAGATACCTTCTTACCTAACATCTCATTCTAAACCAGAGAAGCTTAGAAAGTATATTGGTAAAAAGAAAATATTAAATAGAATGGATGGCTCTTCATCACCAACTTGGGGAAAAAATAGAACCATAAGAAAGTCACAACTCTCTTGGCCTCAAGCTAAACTTAGATTTCCTAAATTAAAACCAATGGTGGATACAGATAGGGATGGAGTAATTAATCTTTTGGATTGTAGACCATTTAATAAAAGAATGCAACATGCAGGCAAACCAATCTCAACAAAAGAAAAGGGCCTTTATGAAAAAGCATATGAAGGGACTTTAACTCCAGAAGATATTGAGGCCCATGAGATAGAAAACTTTAAAAAAGAAATGAGGAGAAAGAATGAAACTTAAAAATATACAATTGCAAGGAGGTAATAAATAGATGACAAAGAAAATAAAGAAAGAAAATCCTTGGTTAACCCATGTTAAGAAAACAAAAAAGAAACATCCAGAAAAGAAATTCAAAGATGTTTTGATTGAGGCTAAGAAGACTTATACTAAGATATAATTCTCCACATAGGTTTAAATACTTTAAAGGTATTTATTACATGTAGATAACAAAAAAATGAAATTAAAAAAAGTATTCAGCTTGACTCAGAATAAAAACAATAAGCAATATGTCTTTAGTCTTAGAATTAAAGAATTAAAAAAACTAGGGATGACTCCCGAAGAATTATTAGAAGCAACTATGCTTAAGCCAAAAATCAAAGATCATAAAAAATGAAACAACTAAATCATACTCAAGTTCTTGAAAAAAGATTCCTTCCATCTTTGATTACCCTTGAGCCTACTGGTTCTTCGGAACCAGTTTGCATTTCACAAATTATTGAAAGGGGGTACACTGATAATGAATAATAAAGGACAAATGGGTTTTAGTTTTATAATGGGTATAGTTATGTTAGTAGTCTCCGTATTATTAATTACGGCATTTTGGCCAACAATTCAAACTTCTTTTGATGATTTAAGAGATCAATCTGAATTAAATTGTAAATCTACTGCAGATATTTGTGGTGGTGTTGGTTCAAATACAACTTGTTATAATGAGTCTCTTGGAAATAGCCACACAACTACTTGTGCTATGTTAAGTATTGGACCTCCATTAATATTAATAATGTTAATTATGGGATCAATCGCTTTACTATATAATAAAGGCGGACCACAACAACCACAAGCTTACCCAGGATATTAGTTTCATCTTTCTTTAAGATGAAATTAAATTGGAGCAAGAGGTCTGAAAGTTATTCATACTATGAGTTAGTGTACTAAAAATGAAAAAGATATTCTTATTGGCGTTTGTAATGTTATTATTAGTGGGAACTGTTTCTGCTGCTGAATGGGATAATGTTAAAAGTTATGATCCAATAACTAAAACTGTTACTGTAGATAATGCTTTAGGTCTACCTTTCATAAGTGATGAAATTGCTTCTATAAAATTATTAACCCCTTTAAATATGAGGGTTGGTTTGGGTTATCAAAAGGTAGCTGAATTTGAAATAACTGGGTTCACAAATTATGATAATCTGTTTGGGGAGATGGAATTTTATGATGTAAAAAAAGGGATGGAGGAAGAAGAGATTCTATTTGATTACAAATATAAATCTTATTATAATCTTTTAGTAGATGATTATAAAGAAGTATGTTCTGTAAGTAAGATAAATGAAAGTTTAATTTGTGAAAATATAGTTATTGGAAATCATTTAGAAGAAAGATGGAGATGGGAATATTTAACTTTAGAGAATATTAAAGAAAATGAAGTATTAACAATAGGTATTTTTACTAATACCCAAGAAGGAGATATAAAAGAATGGATCCCAAATCTATTTGGTGTTCGAGTAAATGAATGGGCTGTATGGACTGCTGCTTTAGATGTTGGATTGGTTTCTTATTATGCGTTAAATGAAACTTCTGGTCCAGTATTGGATTCTCAAGGTTCAAATGATATGATTAATAGCGGAGCAATAAGAGGAATTGCAGGAAAAATTGATAATCAATTTGGTTTTAATGGAATAGATATGAATATTAGCACATTAACAAATCCTTTATCTGGAATAGGTGGGGATGATTGGTCTTTTAATATTTGGGTTAATGCTTCAGAAGATAATATAGGACAAGTTATTGTTATAGGAGCAAATATTGCAGGTTCAACAGATGAATTTATAGAAACTCTAGTAGTTAATGGAGTTCTTAATGTTGGTGTTAGAGCTAATTTTGTGAGTGTTAATTTAGTTGGAGGAATAATATATCCTAATAATTTATCCATGTTTACTCTGACTAGAAATAGCACAGGTGTTTCATTATTTGTTAATGGAATTTTAGAAGATGGACCATCACCATTTTCAGAATCCTTTGGACCATTATTTAATGACCCAGGAATGAGTTTAGGAAAAGCATTTCATCCTACTGTATTTAGATGGCTTAATGGAAGTTTAGATGAACTTGGAATTTGGAATAGGTCTCTAAGCCAAGCAGGAATAATACAATTATTGAATAATAATAATGGATTAAATTTCTTTGAAAGAAGAGGAGTTGTTGTAACTCTAAATTCTCCAATAGATAATTTTGGTACCAGTTCACCAACAATAGAATTTAATGGAAGTGCTGTTTCTGAACTAGGAGTAATTAATGTTACACTAATACTAGATGATGTATTTAATGAAACTAATACAAGTGGAATAAATGATACTTATTATACATTTACAAAAACATTTGGTGAGGGGATTCATACATGGAATTATCAATCATGTAATAGTATTGGATGTGAAAACGGAACTGAAAGAACATTTATAATAGATGCAACCGCGCCAACAATATCAGTTGATTCTCCAAGTGGATTATATGTTTATCTAGTTCAAGGGGATACCTTAGACTTAAATTATACTGCTACAGATCCTTTTATTGATTCTTGTTGGGTTGATTATAATGGAACAAATTCCACCATTACTTGTGGGGTAAATACCACAATAACTTTAAAAGGAGGGGGGGATGATTTAAGATTGTATGCAAATGACTCTGCAGGTAATATAAATAGTTCTTATATTAAGTGGTTTTATCAGATATTTGTTATTTCTGAATATTATAATACTTCTTCTTATGAAACTGCCTCTGAAGATTTTATAATTAATTTATTTGCTAATGCTACTTTAACTTCTACTACTTTAAATTTTGGAAGTGTAGATCATGCTTCAACAAATTCTGGAACAAATTTTACTTCTACATTTGACCTTCCAACTTCCACAGGAAATAAAACTTTTTATTGGGATTTTGTTTATGGGGCAGATAGAATAAATTCAACTCTTCGCAATCAATCAGTAAACTACACCGCTTTTGGATTATGTAATACTACTTATACCCACCCATATGTAAACCTTACATTTAAAGATGAAGAAAATGTTTCAGGAAATATAAATGCTACAATAGATGCATCCACTTGGGATTACTGGCTTGGCGATGGTTCTGTTGCTAAACAACTATTATTTTCAAACAGCACAGCTAATGATTATTATCCTTTTTGTTTTGAGGCTGGAAATCTTACTATGAAAAATAATGTTTCAGTTCAATATGCCTCATTAGGATATCCACAAAGGAAATTTGATTCTACAGCAGATTTAACAAACACAACTACTAATAAAATTCTTTATCTTCTTGGAGCCGCAGATGGTATTTATTCTAATATTCAAGTAATTGATAGTAAGGGAAATAGGATTAGTGGTGTGTCTATTACTGCTGAAAGAGATTTTTCTGGGGTACCAACAATAATTGGGCAAGAAACAACAGATGATGCTGGTTCAGTTACTATGTGGGTTAATCCAGACTATGATCATACTTTTACTTTTTCTGGTGGGGGTTGTATTGGGACTTCTATAACTATCCGGCCAACCCAAACACAGTATACTCAGCAATTAGTTTGTGGTGCTACTGGGGATGATTTTGTTTCAAGTTTAGAAGGAATCAAATATGCTAGAACCCCTTCATCAGGAATAATTCAACAAGGGCTTTATAATTTCACCTATCAATTAGTTTCCTCAAAAAGTAATATAGTAAACGCTTCTTTTAGTATAATTAATAAATCAAATGATGCCATCTTAAATACTACTTATAACTCTTGTGCTCCAGCGGGTTGCACAATCTACTTTTTGTATACTGTTCCAAATGATGCTAATTTTTATGGAATTTATTATTTAGATATTGGTAATGGTTTTTTCCTTTTAGAAGGAGATGCTCATTGGATGACTGTAGATATTGATTCTGGGATTGGAGGTTTTAAAACAATTGTCAGTGATATCATGTTTATTTTTGAAGAATGGGGAGATGATGAGAACACTCAAGATTTTAATAGATTAATAACAATATTCTTTTTTATGTGTATTGCCATTTCATTTTTGAATTATAATTTTAATGCAGATTCTTTAAATCCTGGGGCATTTATGACTCTATTAACTGTGGTTATTGTAATGGGTAGCTTAGTCGGTGGAACAGATAGTGCTGGATTATTTTATTTTAATAATTTATCTGGTTCAACAATTTTTAATAATTATATCTTAGCAATTATTTCTGGAGTAATGACTCTCGGATATTTCATAGGGATAAACAGGAGGAACCAATAATGAAATTATCAAGTATGATTTTGATTTTGATTATAATTCAAGGAGTAATTTTAATTTCTGATCAAGTTTATGATGCCACTTCTTATGAGTTAGAAGCATATAATGATAATGAAACAAGTATTTGGAATTTTGCTGCAGATCCTACTGGATGGAATGCTTCCTTCTTTATAATAGTATTATTAGGGTTGGGTGTAACTGCTTCAGCATTTATAATTGTGGGGGTATTTACTAATACTCCTTCAGATGTTGCTATATTTTCACCAATATTTACGATGTTAATTGCTGCTGGAATGCTCCCAATCATTTCATTATATCATGTTTTTACTAGGGAACTGACTATGTTTGGTTGTACGGCTATGCCCTGCACACCCGCAATTGTGGCTTGGTTATTCACAGGTGGTCTTCTTGCAGTATTTTATATTCTATCTGTTCTTGAATGGTGGTCGGGTCGTGGAGTCTAAAAAAATGAAAACAAAA
>SDBT01019790.1_pt1 | contig 10544 bp, 7 predicted proteins | sample 2277101 | NCBI WGS metagenome assembly SDBT01 (sample SAMN10404973, study PRJNA504765) | marine sediment metagenome | isolation source: marine sediment core GS10_PC15, 103 cmbsf | place: Arctic Ocean: Southern Knipovich Ridge | collected 2010
ATATCCAAGACCCGTGTCGAACTTGAGTCCCAGTAGAACGAAGAGTGTGGGGAGGGGGAACTCTACTGGGCGACCATGACGACTCCTGATGTCGGGGACCGTATTGCAAAGGCTGATAAGCTCATCAAGCAGAAAGTGATAACGGCGAGCCTTGGCCGCATTGTGTGATTGATCGTAGTACATGAATCACTTGACGTGGTCAATTCGCCTCTTAATTCTTGTATTATTCTACAGAGCCTAGAAGAGGCACATCGATTCCTCAAGAGAGGGTCAAATATCAATGTGGAAGAAGCTCATGGAGCACATCGCATAGCGCTTGATACGATATGCGTGACAATGACCGAGTCTCGAAGCAGTGGACTTGGTTTTGGTCTAGCAACTCCTAGTGCAATTGAATTGGCCACTGCGGCCTTCAAAATGCCGTTGAATGTCCTCTTTCATAAAACAAATTCCCGTGATGACCGCAAGCTCATAGGACACCAGATAAACTGCAATGAAGACCAGATAACGATGATCGGGTCCTTGCAGAAAGGTGTTGCAGTTGTTCGCACAGCTAGTAGTGCAAAACCCATTCTTGTTCGAATCAACAATCCGTTGGAACTCTATCCTGAGTTGAATCCCGAGAGGCCAGTGACTGATGATGAAATCAAAAGACATATGGAACCAGTCAAGGATGCTAATCCTCATTTCAACGCGAAATCTGAATTCACTACCAGAGTTCCACGAATTCAGGACCTTAGTATTGAATATTCATCAATGACCATTGATATACCAAGTATATTCAGGCTTTATACAATGATTACACTTCCTTACTTTAAGAAGTTCTGTGAGGAATTGTCAAAATTGGATTGGTCTAGGAGTTCACTGCAGATTGCGATGCTCGTTAAAAATATTGCAGGTGCAGCAGCATACAATTCGGATGCTCTCCCATTTTGTAACCATCATCTCATTTGGGTACTCTCAATAATGGTCAGTCCCTGGGTTAGGGAAAATAATGAAGAAGTTATCACGGATCTTGCTGAACTCCTCTCTATTGATAGAGAGATTCTTAGTTTGAATTTTGACCTGCTCTATGAAAGGGTCAAGATGGAATTGGTGGGGAAGAGGATACCTGAACATCTTGGACCTACAATGGTGAAACCTCTACTCATAGAAGCTGTTAGGAGCGCAACTTCTGAGTTTAGGGAACTGAAAAGAAAAGAACCTACCGGACCGCAAGAAACACCTGTGATCAATAGCAAATCATTAGAATTGATCGACGCAATTGTCAGAACCAAGGATTTTGCGCATCGGTATTCAGAGAGACTGACGAAAGCAGAAGAAGGTGATATCAGTCCCCTTCTACGACTCCTTGAAGCATTCTCCTGTAATCTAGTGGGTTCATCTGGGTCTATTCCCGACGTTCTATCTTTACTACTATACCGTGCGAGAGTCATTCTTGAGGAACCCACCGATGAAACCCTATGGGGTACAATAAACGACGCGATACACACAAGAATTACTGAGCAGGGGTCTGAGAGTGCCGCGTGAGTTCTCTGAAGACACTGAGAGGCACCGTCCTCCGGAAATTGACGAAACACGTGAACAACAAGAAGTTGATGAGACCTCAAAAACTGCAGAGGAGATTGCTTCTGAGGCTTCAGAAGAACTTGAAAGGCGGGAAAAAATCGAGCACCTCGCTGAGGAGGCTATCAAAGAACTTGAAGAACTTGATTCTAAAGCAGAGAGGGTCGAAAAGATAGCTCGTGAATCTGTAAAAGAGTTAGAGGGTATGGAGGAAGACCTTGGTCATGATCTTGAGAAAGTTCGTGAAGAACTCCATGAAGAGTTTGTCAATGATATGGAGAGCAAGCTTGAAGAATCATCATTGAAGGATACCTCTTCTGAATCCGAAGAAACCTCTGAGAGTGATGAGTCTGAAGAGACCTCTGTATCTGGTGAATCTCATATCGAGGGTAGCGATGGGATGGTCTATGTCACGGAAACTGCGGAGGTTTCTGAAAGTAAGGCTGAACTGGAGATAGAGGAGTCAGTAGAACCAGTCAAAGAAGAAACACATGAAGTCCACCAGACCTCAGAAGAAAAACAGGAAGTCGCAGAACAAGAGCTCCCCATTAAGATCCGCAATTCCATAGTTCGTCCTGAATCTTTGGAATCTGAAGAAGCTGAATCCGAACAGGTTGAAACACCAGAGAGAAAGAAGGAACTTACCACCATAGAAGAACAATCAATCGAAGAAACCTCTGTTGACGAGCCTAAGAGCGACCATGAAGAAAGAAGAGTTGTGAAAGAATCACAGGAAATCGAGGAAACATCGTCTATTGACAGTAGAGAAGAGGTTAGAGAAATTTCAGAAGAGAAAAAGGATACTGAAAAAGAGCACCTCGATGTATCATCTGATTCTGAGGTCGTTGTTCCTGAAATTGAACTGCCTGAAATCGATGAATCAAACGAATCCCTTGAACCATCATCTGAAAAAGAAAGGGAAGAGATAGCTCCAGAACAGGATGAAATCCTAGAAGATGAACTCGCTGAATCTCTAGAGGTCGAAGATGAGCTTGAACTTTCTATCGAAATTCATGAGGAGCTTGTCCAGTACATCGAGGAATTGGTTGAAGAACTAATTGAGGATCTAGAGTCCTCTGAAGAAGATGAGGTCGATGAGTCCAGAATCGTTGTTGACGCTATGACTGGAAAGGAACACATCGACAGGTCTCTTGAGCCCCGTCCGTATTTTCAAGAAATTGAAGAAGAGAGAGAACAAAGAGAGCAGGAGCGAGTGAAAGAAAAGATTGCCAAGATGTTTGCCTCTCTCTCTGAGGAAGAACGTGAGAAGTTCAAAGAAGATATCCGTTCTAAATTGAAGACCGAGAATGATCTGGATGAGTTGATCAAAAGGAACACCTCGGTGAAAGCAAGCCCTGATTACAAAGAAAAATACAAGGACGCAAAGAAATACATTCGAGGGAAACGAAAGGGAGCGGTTCCTCGTCTTATTCGTGAGTTGTGGAAGGATGAAGTAGAGAAAGTATGGACCAAACTAGTTGGTGTAGTTTATAGAAAGAAGATACGAAAGAAACTTGAGGATAAGTTGATAGCATCTCGGGCTCTTCAGGACTGGACTCAAGAACGACTTGACAAGCTTCTTGTAGAACATGATGTTCTAAAGAAGAATAAACGATTCAAGGTTAGATATAGGAATGCTATTTCTTGGATTATTCTAATGACTCGATTAAGAGCTGGGTTGATTCAATCAAAACCATCGATGAAAATGCTAAAGGATCTATCTAAGGAATTGATGGTATCCATTACAACTATTAGAAAATGGCTGGAAGTTCAACAAAAACCTATTATTATCGTTCAGCTTGAACGACTATTACATCTTAGACCTAAACCGGGTGGCTATAAACAACCATTAGTCAGAAAGCAAACAATAACCAATGAGATTCCATTAAGCAAGTTCAATAGTTTCTTGAAAGTAAGAACTTCTCTTACTAGTAGATTGTCCAAATTCGTGCTCAATTTGTTGAAAGATTCAAGTGAGGGAGTATGGTTTTCTGAATTAACTCCTGAGTACAGACACCTACTTGATTATGTTATCAAACATAAGAAAAAGTTAGAAAAGAAATTGTCATCAAAAGATAATGAAACGAGTTTCACCGTGATTAATAATCGATTATATATCTACAAAAAGGAAGTAAAACAGTTTTCATGGACAGAGCTCCTTAATGATGAGTTATTCTACATTGATCGAAAGTGGAAACGGAAAATTATTGGAAACACACTAGGAAAATTGAGGTTGAAAAATCTCACGCAGCTCTCTGCAGTGATTCGTGGAATTACAGGTTATGGACATGGGGAACCAATCCCTGTGGGAGGAAAAAATGCTGATCTCCAGTCGAAAGCTGTTTATCTTTCAGGGACAAGTTTGGGTTTCATTCTTCGCGTATTGGACCTAAAGTTTAAGGATATAAAGAAACACATAGTTAGGCTTGGAAGGAGTCAAGGCAAGAAGTGGCAAATTAGAAATCCAAAATTTCCGGAGGGGCTTAAGCTGCAAAAGATTCTCACTCGTCTATTTGCAATAATAGCTTCCGATGGTCATATTCGTAAAAATAATTTCAGTCTTATCTATTCTGAAGAGAATACAGACCGGAGATTGATAGTCAGAGAAATTCTTAGCGAACTAGGTGATGTATGGATTGTTGATTACCATGACCCAAATCGAGGTGATTCTATGCAACTTCCTACAATATTGGGGCGATTGATGCATAAGATTGGAATTCCATTGGGTGATAAGGTTCTACAAGGATATGGTATACCTTCCTTCATCTTGAATGCCCCTCTTGAGGTTCAAGCTGCGTACATTGAGGAGTTGATTCCAGAGGAAGGCGCTGTCACATATGCAGTTTATGGGGGTCTGAAAATATTATGGGGACGAACAGTAGTTCTTCATGAAGAGAGGGTTTCCAAACAATATGCTACTCCGAAACAACTCAGCAAGGCTCTTATCCAATTCATAAAGACACAAGGTAAATACGAGGAGCTACGAAAATGTTATCGACTCTCAGCTGGGCGATTACGAGAACTGAAAAAGTCTACGAATAATGACACTGCTCGACTCGCTACCGAGCTTGACAGGTTAGCCCGGAGTAATCCGAATTTACTGCTAAGCGACGAACAAAAACTATGCAGAAAATTAGGGATTAAGACTGGACATCATCTTTGTTATGTAAGATTCTACATTACGTCAGGAAGAGTATCTGCCCACTGGGAGGCTCATACAAGTTCACAGAAAGATGTAGAGAGATGGTGGAAGATTGCCCCACCAAATGATGTTAAAAAACGTGCTAGGCTAGACGATTATTTCTCAAGTCAAAGAGATAAAGATGAGGAGTCTTAGATAAGACTCTCATCAAGTATGTATGTTATTTAATCAATTATTCATTAATCGATTAACTCAAAATCATCAACCGAGGCGCCACACATGGGGCACACCCAGTCTTCGGGAATATCATCCCATTTGGTGCCTGCAGCAACACCGCTATCAGGATCGCCTTTTTCTTCATCATATACCCAGCCGCAAACCACACATTCGTATTTTGCCATTTCTGTATCTCCAATTGTTTAGGTGTAGTCACTGACTAAACCAATTTCATGCGATATTACCGTTTTATGTTAAAAGCGTTCGGTTATATGGTTATAATCCTAAATAAGAGAGGGAGGAGCGTTTTACTCCTATTCCTCTAATGATTCAGAATCTTCTTCTATGACTGGTTCTTCTTCTGTGAAAGAAGTTTCTTCGTTATCGATAACCTCATCCATAGAAGTAGGTTCTTCCTCAGGGGTTACTTCTTCTTCAGCTTCCACCTCAGTAACTTCTGGTTCAACCATCATGGGCTCTTCTTCAGGTTCATCTTCCACTATTGGAATCTCGTCAGGTACCGGAGCTTCCTTGAGAGCCTTCCTTGACTTTCTAACGAAGTTCAGCACCATTATGAACGCAACGAATGGGAAGACTAGAAGCTTGATAGCATCACCTATTCCTCCTTCTAGTGTTGGATTTGTGATACCGAGAATTACTGCGAACATGGCATCAACAAACATGAATCCGCTTGCAAGGAAGAAAGTAAAGGTTGCAGCTAATTCCTTACTAAGTTTGAATCTAGTGTCCAACTCAGCTCTTGATGCAAGGCTTCGACCAACACTACTCATTGTGTAGAGGATAAAGAATACTGTGATACCAATGCTGACGAGATCAAGACCTGGGTCGTATCCCTTGAGCACGTTATAGATGAAGTATGCTGAATAGAATGAGATGAACATGCCTAGGAACACAATATTACTAGCTGTGGATTTCTTTCGTTCTGCAATATAAACCAAACCATTCACGAAATTGAATCCAACCGCAAAGACGATACCTAGAATAGCAAGGACCGTACCAGCATCCGGCATCACTGGGTTGATGAATACATATGTGTAGATACCTGCTCCAATAATGACTACGTAATTGAGAATGTAGATGAAACCATAGAGTAATCCTATGATTTTCGATTGACTTTCAATATCCATACTCGTAGCATATCCCAATGAGCTCCGAGTTGAGAAATATGATTGGAAACCAATCCAACCTAGAAATGCGACTCCAATGAACATCCAATTGAAGATTGGTCTAATGAAGAACATCATGATCAAGACAAAGAAGCTCACCACAAACCAGACGATAGTAAACATAAACGATTTCTTGTAGGACTCCTCATCTGCTACAAATCTTGCTAATCCCAGCAGTGAGATAAAACCTGTGACCATGAAAAAGGTTGGAAAAATTCCTCCTATGAAGACGGCAATTGGGCCTAGGAGTGGAAACATTAATGCAAGATTTTCCCAGACTATGATTGTTAATGCACCAATCACGAAGACAAGTGTTAACCACTTCAATCTCTTTGATGCAAAGAATAATTTCAGACCTTCAATGAATTTCGATAATATTGGAATATCCACTTCACATTCCTCCAAACGCTATTTTTACTTGGGTTATCTCCCTATTAATTCTTAAGTATGTAAAGAATTTCTTCCTCAAGAGTATCTTTTACTTTAGGTTTCTCGATAAGTGTTCCGACCTTGTTACCTTTAGAATCGAAGAATTCAAACCAGGGTATCGCTGTTGCGCCCCATTCATTGATTTCTGGTGGTGATGGAGGTACTCGCCACTGGGCATCCTGGTTCAGTGGGTCTGATTTAATCGTTCCAAATACCATTGCATCAAGACCAATCTTCTCTTCTAGGTGAAGCATGGGAGGCATCGCTCTCTTGCAATCTCCACACCATCCGGCACTGAAGATGACAACTTTGAGTCCCTTCATAATCTCTCTTAATTCTTCGACGACATCTTCATTCAGATTGTATTCACTATAGGCTTCCATCACGATGTCTTTGTCTTTATCAGAAAGTGCATCGATGTAACCCTTGATGTTTGTCGTTCGTTTCCTAATATCCTCAAAGTCTATCATAATTATATTAGGGGCGTATGAATTGCTTAAAATCCTTCGATAGGTCTCCAAGCACCATCCTAACAATCCTGATAAGTGACCTCAGTATACACCGCATTAGGGATTCGAAAACGGGTGATTACATGGCAGCAGAACTCTACAAGGCGATAATTGTCGGCGCACCTTCAGTAGGTAAGTCCAGTCTTGTGAGAAGATATCAGACTGGTGAGTTCAGAGAAGCACATACTGCAACAATCGCGGCAGACCTAAGTGCAATCACTTTTGATTTTCCCTCAGGAAAAGTTGTTCTTACTGTTGTAGACGTTGGTGGTCAGGAAACCTTTGCTGCCTTGAGGAATCGATTCTATGTTGGCGCTCATCACTTGATTTTTGTTTATGACATGACAAACAAAGAAACATTCAAGCGAATTACTCCACTTTATGAAGCCCTCACAGAGAAAATTTGTATTCAAGGGGATAAGCACTTAGCAGGCTCGCTTGTTGCGAACAAATCTGATTTGAAGTCTGAGGTGGTGATTGATGAAAAAGAAGGGCGAATGTTAGCAAATCTTCTTCATCTAGAATATTTTGAAACCTCTGCACGTACAGGTGACAATGTTTCTGAAATGTTTCTTTATGCAGCATCGGAATCTCAAAGACTCCGTCACAATGTCTAGTTACTTTCTACTGTGTTGCAACAGTCATCTTACAATCACGAATTCTCATGGTTGAAATAACTGTTGGAGTTTGAACCTCCCACCAATACACCTGTGTTCGATCAGTTCCAAGAGCATCGATATTAGCAAACATCCTCAAGGAGTTATCACTAATTCTCATGTTCTTGATGGGTTTCATTTCTCCCTTTTCAATGAGGAACATAGCATCCCTTGGAATAGTAGAGAATTCACCAGTTTGGTAATTTTGGAATCTTGAATACCAGTTACAGGTTACATAGATTGTAGGTCTGCTGACATCAAATAGTTCCTCATGGGAATGGTCGCCATTATCGAAAACAATGTTTGAAGCTCCTGGTAGCAGCATCTTCATACCTACTCCAAGATCTGCCATGCGCGAACTGCCAGTGGTTTCCGCATCAAACATCGTGGCAGTAGTCGTATTGTGAACCAAACTCTTGAGTACACCCTGCTCAACAATTTTGATAGTTCGACTGGGTGTTCCCTCCCAATCGAATGGAGTACTACTGAGTCCACCCTCAAAGAGTGGGTCTTCATATGCAGTAATGAATTCTGGGGCAATTTGCTCGCCCATTTTATCTGCGAATGGTGACAATCCCATCATGATATAGAATGGATTAGCCAACTCAGGCATACTGCCAAGAACATTCGCCGCAACAGTTGGTGAGAGAATCAGGTCATATGTTCCAGGAGTTCCCTGAACTGCTCCAATTGCTTGTTTAGACAATTGTCCTGCTTTTGTTCCAGCATTTAACATGGATTTTTCTGAACTTGATGGGATAGTACCGCTATCCAATCCTTGTCCTGAGTAATCCAGTTCATCCTGAAGGGCTCTAACATTGAGGTCAAATGTTGTGCCTTTAGATGAACCCTCAGGACCTAGGCTGGACTTGAAAAAGAAATATTGCTTCGTAAGCATCAGTGCACCAGCTACTCTCTTTGCTCCTTCCTGCACCGCTTTATCGATAACTGAATTGATGACCTCTGGTGCCTTCTCTGCGAATGAGTCTATCTTTGCATCATATTGCCCTTTCAACTCGGAATAGGAATGAACCTTCTCCTCCAATCCCGCGTAGAACATTGAATCAGGTAGTAATTTTGTAAATGATACTGTATCATCAACAACTCTCTTGACATCCTTTTGTGAGGTAATGGATTGATCGGTTGTTCCTGTTTTTTCACCGTTAACAACGAAGAGCTCAATCTTGAGTGTTTCCCATCTCTTGCTGATATCGATATTATTCTGAGAGAATCTAATCTGCGAGTTCTTAGTTTGAATCACTCTTGCAATTATTGCATCCGTCTTTTTAGAACCATAGTCGATTGCATAATCTGCCAAGGTCTTCAAGTGCTCTGTGTTAGTCATTATCCGACACCTCCAAGTCTAATCTCTCTGAATCGGATTTCTCCGCCTCCTGCATAGACTGGGATTCCTTGAGATGGGTCACTTTTTCCGCATGTGCCTGGAAAATCAAATCGTAGATTCTTGGAAACTGCATCTACTGCACTTAACATACCGATACTAGTTGTTTCCATTATAGGCCTCTTGACCATGGTGTCAGTGATCTCTCCATTCTTAATCAGATAGGCTTCTGAACCTGTGTACTTTGATTGGTAACGTCTGTCATCTATATTCCATTCTTGGAAGCTTCTCATGTACACTCCGAGTTTCACATCTTCGACGAGTTCCTCAAAGGAATAATCTCCTGGTTCAAAGTATGTATTTGCCATCCTGATGATTGGTTCTCTATCGAATCCAGTTGCTCGAGCAGCTGCATTTGAACTACTACCGAACTTAGTTCCAAACTCTCTATTGAGTAGTGGTTCGGTTAGAATTCCATCCTTGATGAGTTCACGTTTTCTAGATTTCACTCCCTCATCATCATAAACATAATGTCCAGAGGTCTTGGTGATGGTTGGGTCCTCACTCACGTTAACTACATCTGAACCAACTCGTGATTCTCCTATTTTGAGGTCTCTCCAGAAACTTTCACCTGCTTGAGCTCCTTCTCTTCCCATAATGCGGTCTCCCTCACTAGGATGTCCGACATTTTCGTGAGCTATTATTCCTGCTACTTCCGGTCCTACTATCATATCGATTGGTTGATTCATCAAGTCATCAATTTTGACCGCTTCTTCTGCAGCTTTCTTTAATCTCTCCACTTCATCCTTCAAATTCTCAATAAGACCAGTATCACGAATTCTTTCCCAACCACCTGCAAGTGTCAGGTCTAGAAATTTCTGTTCAGATCCTCCTGGAGCTTGAGCTGTTAGGATTGTAAACATTTGAAGGTATGAAAGTTGACCATCTATTTTGGTTCCTTCACTGGTAACGAGGTACTTGTCAATTACCTGTGCATTAAACAAGAAGACAAAAGATGCTAGCCCAGCCATTTGCTGATTCATCTCTGTACAGAACTCCTTGATTGTATCAATATCAACATCATTAAGGGGTTCTTTTGTTTCCATTTTCCATTTTGCCTCATTGACAATGGGTTTTCCTAAATCTATTGGATTCTTTCTCTTTGTACTTTTTGCCATCTTAGCAGCTGTAGTTATCGTTTCTTCTGCGAGATCCTTCTCCAACCGGTCAAATGATGCAAAACCCATACTACCATCTACGAGTACTCGAACTCCGATTCCCGAAGATGGAGTGTATCCCCCTGAAACCAACATCCCATTTCTAAATGCCAAGCCACGAACTGTATCATTAACGAATCGTGCTTCGACATATTCCGCACCGAGCTTTTCCCCGAATTCGATGCAATACTCTGCCATGTCTTTTCCATCTTTCATCTTTGACGCCCATTCTGGCAAGATAATTACTTCATGATAAAGACTGTGGAGATACCGCAGGCTT
>SDBT01019791.1_pt1 | contig 10543 bp, 6 predicted proteins | sample 2277101 | NCBI WGS metagenome assembly SDBT01 (sample SAMN10404973, study PRJNA504765) | marine sediment metagenome | isolation source: marine sediment core GS10_PC15, 103 cmbsf | place: Arctic Ocean: Southern Knipovich Ridge | collected 2010
CGATGTCCACCAGCGAGCATACCAGAAGGCTGCAGACAAGCACCGCGTGGGCAATGAACATCGGCCATGATTGTTCGAAATCGCCAGCGCCGTCGCGAAGGCGCAGCACGAAGTAGCATATGTACAGACCGGCTACCAAAATGGCCGTTGTCGCTTCGACGAGTATGTACCGCGGCGAGATTGGTTCGCTACAGAAGCGACATTTGGCCTTGAGCATGATCCAACTGAGGATCGGGATATTGTCATGCCACTTGATACCGCGTCCGCATTGGGGGCAGTGGCTCGGAGGGAAGGCGATGCTCTCGCCACGCGGAAGGCGGTATATCACCACGTTCAGGAAACTGCCCACGCATGAACCGATCATCAGGCAGAAGATTATCCAGAAGATATCCATATCACACGAATCCTTGATCTGATTGCAATTTAACCGTTAAGGAAACTATCGGACGAATCGACCGTTTGCAAGCAGTCAGACACCGGCGCATAAAAGCGGCGGGGCGCCTCGATGGCACTCCGCCGCTGGTGATGGTTGAGTGAGGGGGGCTGTTATACCTTTCCGCGGCCTTTCATTTGAAGTCCAAAGAGTTTGATGAAGCCGGTCGCGTCGGAAGGCTGATACTCGTCGCCCATGGTGAAGCTGGCCAGCGCCGTCGAGTACATGCTCTTGGGCGAAGTTACACTCGCCACGGTCGCGCGTCCCTTGAAGAGTTTGACCTTCACCTTGCCGGTGACGTTCTTCTGCGTGACCGCTACGAACGCATCGATGGCCTTTCGCAGCGGGCAGAACCACTGGCCGTTGTAGATCATGTCCGCGTACTGCAGCGCCACCCGTTGTTTGTAGTGGGCGGTGTCCTTATCGAGCGTGATCGATTCCAACGCCCGATGCGCTTCGTAGAGCACCGTTCCGCCGGGCGTTTCGTATGCGCCGCGCGACTTGATGCCGACCAGGCGATTCTCGACCAGATCGATCTGCCCGACCGCGTGCTTGCCCGCGATGGCGTTGAGTTTTTCGACCAGCAGATGTCCGGGCAGCTTCTTGCCGTTGACGGCGATGGGGCGGCCGGCCTTGAAGTCCACCTCGACGTACGCGGGCTTGTTCGGGGCCTTGCTCACCGGGACGGACATCATCCAGAGATCGTCCTTGGGCTCGTTGGTAGGGTCTTCCAGATCCGCACCCTCGTGGCTGATGTGCCACAAGTTGCGGTCGCGAGAGTAGATTTTCTTCTTCGACTGCTGGATCGGGATGCCCTTGGCCTTGGCGTATTCGATTGCAGCTTCGCGGCTGGTGAGCTCGAAGGTGTCGTCCTTCCACGGTGCGATGATGCCCAGCTTTGGGGCCAGCGCCATTGCGGTAAGCTCGAAGCGAACCTGATCGTTGCCCTTACCGGTGCAGCCGTGCGCTACGGCGTCGGCTTTTTCGGCCAGTGCGCATTCGACCTGCGCCTTGGCAATCAGCGGGCGGGCGATCGACGTACCGAGCATGTAGGTGTGCTCGTAGAGGCTGCCTGCCTGGAGCATCGGGAAGCAATACTCCTCGGCGAATTCCTTACGCAGGTCTGCGACGATGCACTTGCTCGCACCGGATGCCAGAGCCTTCTTCTCGATACCTTTGAGTTCGCCAGCGCCTTGGCCGACGTCTGCGGCGAAAGCGATAACCTCGCATCCTTCGTAGCGGTCCTTCAGCCAGGGAAGGATTACCGATGTGTCCAAGCCGCCCGAATAGGCCAGCACGATTTTCTTAATCTTCTTAGTCTTCTTTGCCATGATGGAACTCCAATAGCTTGTGGGAAAGAGAGAGATTGTAATCGGTGATTGGCGATCTACCAACCCGTATTTTTGAAGTCACGAGCACTTAAATTATGGCAGGGCGACGGATGGGCTTGCAGCGGGGCTCAGGCTTCGTAGACACCTTTTTCGCGGAGGGCCTGGGATTTCTTGCTGATGACGGTATCCATTCGATAGTCCAGCCCGAGCGTCTCGATGTGTTTGATGATGTAATCGAGGTGCGGGCACTTAGGCCCGTGATGGCTGGACTTGGTCATGCACGTCGAAAGCTGCACGACGATGCGGTCGGCGGGGATGTCGCTTCTGCGGAGGCGTCGCATGGCGTTGGTGAGTTTGCGGTTGATCGCGCGGCCGCAACATCCGCCGCACGTGAAGTAAATTGTGCGATACTGCTTGTCGGCCGGGTAATCTGCAAATCCACCTTTGCGCCCGGTGAAGGCCTGCTCGCAGCCCAGACCGCTGCACCGCTGCATTACGATGTCGCACTGCACGATGATGACGAAATCTTTCTCGTTGAGATCCATCCGAATTCCTCTGGTGGCTAAAGGCACTTTCTATCTGCACTGCGAGGGTCTGTGACGGTTTTGCCGCTGTTGAGTTTGCCGGCGATGGCGTCGTCGCGATAGGCTGCGCCCGCGTCGTAGAAGCTCTTGTTAGCGTCGAACGTGTTTATCATCAGTCCGGCGCGGTTGCGTTTGAGCTGGCCGGTGATCTTGCCGTCGGGCGTAATGAACACGCTCGGCCAGCGGGAATAATAGGCGCTGGAATTTGTCGCCGAGACGCACATCGCGTTGATGCCGGCGTGGGCCTGCATCGTTTGGCGCATTATATGCTCGTGTATGCCCGGCCCGTCCCATCGGCCGTTGTGGAAACTCTGGAACAGCACCTGCACACCGAGCTTATATAGTTCTCGATATATCTCCGGAAATCGCAGGTCGTAGCAGATCAGCAGCCCGCAGGTGAGTCCGTTGAGCTTGAACGTTACGAAATGATCGCCGGGCGAGTAAAAGTCCAGATCGCCGCCAGTGCAGAATCTTTTGTCGTAGCGATCCACGATCTCGCCTTTGGGAGAGATGAGGTACAGGCTGTTGTGGGGCTTGTGCTTTCCGGTTAGCGGATGCGACGAGCCGAGGATTACCCAGATGTTGCGTTTCTTCGCCTCGGTGATGATGGACTCGGTGGCTTCTTTCAGCGCCGCCCAATCGTAGTTGTCCGATGCAACTTCGCCGGCGTATCCGCTGAGCGCGCACTCGTGGAAGTGTACGACGTCGGCCTTTGCCCTTGCAGCGGCGGCGATGTAGCGGCGGATGAGAGCTGCGTTACGCTTCGGTTGCCAGTTCTCCGAAAACTGACAGCTCGCGATGCGAAGTTTTTTTGATATCGATTTGTGCTTCATGGTTCGATCCCTGCACCACTGAAGTGTATTTCGCTCTAGCGTCGCTGCAATTGTTCGCTCACCACCTGTCGCATGGTTTCGCGCGGGGCGCCGGTGCGGGTCCATAGCTCGAACTGGCCGACGGCCTGGTTTACGAACATGTCCAGCCCCGTTACGCACAGGCAGCCTGCCGCGGCGGCCATGGCAATCAGGCGAGTCTCTATGGGATTATAAATCGTATCGAAAACCGCTCTCGCCGGTGGATTGATTCGCTGCAGCGGGGCGGTGTCGATGTTTGGGTGCATTCCAATCGACGTGCAGTTGATAATGATCTCTGCATCGGAATCGTCGGCTTTGTCGAGCCCGGCGAAGGTGCAGCCGAATTCGTCGGCGAGTTTTTCCGCCCGCGAAACGGTTCGGTTATAGATCGTCACTTCCGCATTGTAATGACGAAGCGCCGCTACGATAGCCCGGCTGACTCCGCCTGCGCCGATGACGGCCGTCGCCTTGCCCGCCAGCTGTTCGCGGGGAATGTCCATCGCGTTGCAGAGCGAATCGACGGCGGCTGCGTAATCGGTATTGTCGCCGCGCAATGTTCCATCCGGCGAGATCGTGACAGTATTGACCGCTCCGATTTTGACGGCTAGCTCGTCGCAATTGGCGGCGCCGACATAGGCCATCGCGTTTTCCTTGTGCGGTAGCGTTACGCTGAGCCCGCGCAAGGACAGCCAGCCAGCCGATATGGCGGCGTCCATGAATGCGTTGAAATTGTCAGCGCCCGGTTCGATACGCAGCGGAAGATAGACCGCATCCATGCTGGTCTTGCCGAAGGCCGCGTTGTGGATTGCCGGGCTCATCGAGTGGGCCACCGGGCAACCGATCACGCCGTAGACGCTCGTATCGGGGCCGATGGAGTCCCATCGGTAGAGATTCCGAAACTCATCTATCGTAGGCTGCCCCGGCGCTGAGCCACTCTCGGATGACAGGGCGGCGAAGGTTCCAAACGCGCCAACTTTGCCTGCCAGCACGCGGCTGGCGACGCCCGCGGCGCCCATCGCCAACGCCATTGTGGGCTTGGTGCAGGTTCGCACGACGTCGAGGGCTTTGATTGCATCTTCCGGTCCCCCAGGGGTGAACGCGATCTTGTTGACCGCAGCCGGCGAGGCGTCCTGTGCGGCCATGATTTCCGCCAGGTCGTTCGGCACGCCGGTGAAATCATGCCTGCTGAGTATGATCGGCGCGTCGGGCCAGTCCTGGTGCGGCACGTCGTGTTCGATATCGATGAACGCCGGTTTGAACTCAGCCGCCCGGGCGAGCAGCCCAAGGCGGTCCGCTTCTGGACCGTCGAACTTTCCGCCTTCGCGAGTGGGGCGGTAAGTGACTATCACGTCGACCGGCGAATCGGCGATAAGTGGGCGAAGTTCGTCGGCCGTCGGAGGCACCTGGAGGTAATCGAGGCGCAACTCGACGGTGTCCGCGCCTGCCTGTGCGGCGGAAGCTTGGCTGGCGAGCATGGCATCTATGTTGGGCGACGTCAGGGGGACTATCAGACGTGTTGTGCTTCTTTCGGACATAAGTGAGGTCATGTTAGCAACGCCTGGCGGAATTGGACAGGGCAAAGAAGAAGTCCGCATCAAAGGCCATGGGCTTGAGGATTAGAAAAAGCCTGCACCAAAGGCACGGGCTTGAGGAGGGGATATAAGAAAAGCCCGCCCCGGGTCAGGGACGGGCTTTGAATTTAGCGAATATCAGCTATGCAGGAGGCGTGCTAGTTGCCCGGAAGCTTCATGATGGTGTTGTACTCACCATCGGGAATATTGTGAAGCTCTGTCAGGCCAAGACCGTTCCCCCATGGGCCTTTAAAACGCCACTCCGTTGTCGTGCTGTCATATACCGCACCGCCCACGGATGTCCTTATGTCCTTCCAGTGCATTTCCGAGACGGCTCCGGTGTGATCCAGCATATGGGTAGAATCGAAGCTGTTCCCATGGCGAAGGGCCACTGTCCATGCACCTATTTTATCAGCGACGAAGCCAATAAGATCCGTCACATCGGCGTTCGACTGATCGTGAAAATCGGGCCCGCCGTCGTTCAGGTTGCAGAACAGCAGGTACATCTGGTCCGCACGCAGGCTCCCTTGGATGTTATAGAAATTCGCCCCATCAGAGGGCGGGTCACCTGGAGCGTCCCCGAGAAACATGGTCGTGTTGATACCGTACGATCCGTTAACCTGCTGTGCCCATTCGTCCGGCTCGGTGGCATCCAGTGGGCAGAAGAGTATGTCGGGCTCATCTATGTACCTTATACTGGGAACCCATGCCCTGCTGTCGCTGGAGGAGGGATTGTAGTCCGGATCCTCTTCCCATGTCCTCTGGCTGAAGGCGACCATCACGTGTGGCCAGGTCGGCCAGGTGACGCCGCTTCCACCAGTTTCGGTAACCTCTCCGTAGGGATAGGTATTAGCCACCAATCCCTTGTTTTCTTCGGAGTACAGCACCATGGCGTTTCCAATGCCCTTGAGGTGCGTCTTGCAGATCATGCTCTTGGCGAGGTTCTTGGCCTGCTGCAGCGACGGCAGCAGAATACTGATGAGAAGCGCTATGATGGCGATAACCACCAGCAGCTCGATTAGAGTGAAGGCTTTTCTTTGACGCATGTTTAGCTCCGTGTAAGACGTATGGTAGGATAACGCAACTGAGCCCCTGCAAACACTTCTCAGGTGACAGCCCAGCGTGATAGTCGCTCGTACCTAATATTATGCACATTGGGGACGCGAACGTCAAGGCGAATCGGGTGGGATGCGGATTCTCTCGGGGGTAAGCCCGATAGATGCATTCTACTTGCCTCCGGAAGCCAAAATCGCGGGCAATTCAGGAGGACACATGGGTTAGGCGACAAGTCCACACATCGCGGGGGTGCGATTTCAGTACCGAGAACTTCGGTCACTTCCTGGGTGTTGATGGTGGCGATTCCCCCAACTGACGCAACTGGCCGTGGCGAAGGAGCTGACAGTCGACTTGGAAATCCATCTCATGGCTCCTGTTTGTACCTAAACCGCACCTCTTAGCTGGACGATAACGCCTTTGTGGCACGCTAGCAGTGCGCACATGCCACGGGAGATATTGTATGAATGTCAATTGCGTTAATCTTGTCAAAACTGCCTGCCTGGCAGCGATTATATGCGGGCTTTCGGTGGCGTCACCCGCAGGCGCCCAGAGTCCGGACCAGCGAATGGCGGCGGCGAAGCAGTATGTCGATAAGTCGGATAAGTATTTACATCACAGTCAGTTAACCCGTGGCATGACCGGCTATGGCTTGACGGTGATGGCTGGGACGAAGATCGAGCGGTTCGAATTCGAGGTTGTCTCGGTCATGAAGAAATGGGGTCCGCATCAGGACGTGATACTCGCCAGGCTTTCGGGGCTGGGTCTGGAAAAAACCGGCGTGATCGCCGGAATGTCCGGCTCGCCGTGTTATATCACCCACGAAGGCAAGGACAAGCTCATCGGCGCGGTCGCCTTCGGATGGACCTCTCCCAAAGAGCCCCTTTGCGGCTTACAGCCGATAACGCAGATGCTCGCATCGGCGGGCGTTCCGGGCTCGCTCAAGAGACAACCGACGACTGCCCCGGTGACAAGTCAATCGGCGACGGGCGTGGTGCGCTCTGGTGTATCGGATGACTTACTGAGGGCAGTTCTCGACCCGGCGAAGCGCGACTTTGCAAAGATGCTTCTGCCCAAACGCAAGGCAGGCGGACTTTCGACGTCGCCGAAAATGGTTCCGCTTCCGACTCCGGTTATGACTGCGGGCCTGACGGATCGCTCTATGGCGAGGCTCACCGAAGATCTGGCATTTACGGGAATGGTTCCGGTGGCCGCAGGCGGCGTTACTGGGGCTCAAACAGACACAACCGTCAAACTCGAGCCGGGCTCGGCCATTTCCATACCGATGGTCACCGGAGACAGCGGGGCAGCTTACGCGCCGATCGGTACGGTAACCGAGGTCATCGGCGATAAGGTGCTGGCGTTCGGCCACGCCTTTGAAGGCCAGGGCGACTGCAAGATGCCTATGGGGACGGCGTACGTTCACACGATAGTTTCAAGCGTGTTCAAGAGTTTCAAGCTCGCCTCGCCGATGGAGGTGACCGGCACGCTCGAGCACGACGAGATCGTCGGGGTAACGGGCACCGTCGGTCCTATCCCCTCGATGATCCCCATGACACTTGAGGTCCACTGGGAAGACATGACCGATCAACCCTCCCACGTGCAACGATATAAGTTCAATCTGATGCGCCATCGCTGGCTGACTCCGCTGCTTGCGGTGCTGCTGGTTCAGGATGCGGTCTGGGAATGGCGCAATCCGCCGCAGGACCACACGATTCGCCACGATGTGGAGATCGATTTCGGCAAGCTGGGAATCTACCGCACCTCTGATGTATTTGTGGGCAGGGATATCATGCCGGCGACGTCCGATATATCCCGCCCGCTGGCGATGGTTCTCAATAATCCATACGGCGAGGCTCCCGACATCGAGAGCATCAAGGTGAAGGTAACCGTCCAGCAAGGCCGCGACGATGCATCCATTGTGCAACTCAAGCTCGATGGAAAGGTGTATCGTCCGGGCGAGAAGATTACCGCAAAACTGATCCTCCAGCCTTACAAGAAACCGCGCAGCACGCTCAAGGTAAGCTTCGCTCTGCCCGACGACCTGCCCGACGGCAAGTACAAACTCACCGCCTGCGACTGGTACAGGGATATCAACTCCAGGCGCAGCGAGAAACCGCATCTGTTTGCAACCGAAAACGCCCAGCAGGTATTCGATGCGGTACAGAGAATCGTATCCAATCGTTCCGATGTGTTGTATCTCCGCCTTCCGATCGCCCGGCGCGGACTGGCTTTGAAGCAGCAGGAATTGCCCAATCTTCCTGAATCCAAATCGGCCATCCTGAGCGGGACCGGAAAAATCGACATTCGTTCTTACACGGAAACCATCATTCGCCCGGTGAAGATCGGACGCGTGCTCAGCGGTTCGGCGACGGCTGAGTTCGAGGTCAATTCCGAGCCCACCGAGACGCTGATTCGCCAGTAACGAGGATTTTTCGATGATAGCTTTGGCAGCCTTGACAGTTTTGATAACAGCCGCCACCGCTATCAGCGTATCACCAGTAATGAGGATTTTTCGATGATAGCTTTGGCAGCCTTGACAGTTTTGATAACAGCCGCCACCGCTATCAGCATATCACCAGTAATGAGGATTTTTCAATGAGAGCTTTGACAGCCTTGACAGTTTTGATAATAGCCGCCACAGCTATCGGCGTATCGCCGGCTACCTGGCAGCACGCGAGCGAAGCCAACTTCGCCGAAGGCGAGTTCGACTCGACGGTCGTCAACTCGCACGGTGAGATTCGCCTGGCACGCAAAATCGAAGTCCTGCTGAGCTCCGCCGACGCACCGGAGGCTTTCTCGGCCGTCGCCGTTGACGGCGATACGATCTACGCCGCCAGCGCCGTCGAACCTGTCATCTATCGCATCGAAGACGGCAAGAGCGAAAAATTCGCCGAGATATCCGGTGCGATGGTTACCTCGCTTATCTGGACCGGCGATCGCCTGCTTGCAGGCAGCGGCGGGGACGATAGCGGCATATCCAGCATCGACACCGACGGAAAGGTGACATCCCTCTGGACGGACGAAGCTGTCCGGTACGTCTGGGCAATCGCAACAGGAACGGACGGGACTATCTACGCAGCCACCGGACCCGAGGGCAAAGTCTACGCAATCGATTCCGACGGGAAGGGCGAGGTTATCTATCACGCCGATAAGCTCGCAAAGAATATTCTCTGCCTGGGGCTCTCGGGCGGCGTACTTTACGCCGGAACCGATACCAGCGGACTGGTTGTTCGGATCGATCCGGCTGCGGGCGAATCACGCGTGGTTCTCGATGCCGCCGAGAAAGAAATTGCTACGCTGGCGATTGACGCATTCGGCGGGGTCTTTGCAGCCACCTCCGACGCCAAAGCCGCCAAAGGCCCAAAGGTTAAACCCAATGGCGTTAAAGCTGGCAAGGCCATCACCGCTGCGCCCACAGCCAAAATCCCAGCACCCGAGCCGATGGCTGAATCTCTCAAGGCCAAAGAAGCTCACAATCCGGAAGAGAAATCCGACGTTGAAGACGACAAAGAATCCGGCGTTGAAAATGATAAAGAATCCGAATCGTCGGTCGGCGAGAAGTCTGAAGCAATAGCGACAGCTATCGCAAAGGCAGTTTCGCCCAAGGGACAGGCTGCGACCCAGCCGGTTGCAGCGACTCGACCGGTTGCAGCCAAACCCGCAACGGAGGTGGCTACTACCCAACCTGTCGCCAAAGCAGCCGCCACCCAACCTGTCGCCAAAGTGGCTACTACCCAGCCGGTAGAATCGCCCAAGTCCAAAGCAGCCGCCACATCGTCGCCAAGCTCCGCGCAGCGTCCGGCGGCGGGCAAGCCCGGCAAGGGCAACGTTGTCTATTACATTCGCCCGGACGGTCTGGTCGAAAAACGTTTCGCCAGGCCGGTGACGATTCTGGCAATGCTGCTTCGCGAGGATACTCTTTATCTGGGCACGGGCAACGGAGGGGCGATCTATTCGGTCTCGTCCGACGGCGACAGAGTGGCCAAACTCGTCGATACGGACGCCGGACAGATTACCTCACTTGCCTCCGGTGATGACGGTGAATTGATCTTCGCCACAGCCAACAAGGGTTCGGTGGGCAGGCTCTCAGGTGACTCGGCGTCCGAAGGAACATACACTTCAAAGGTACTCGACGCATCACAGATCGCGCGATGGGGCAGCATCCAGGTTCGAGCATCCGCACCGGGCGATACGGACTTGACTATCGCCACCCGCAGCGGGAACGTTTCAAAAGCCGACGACGCGACGTGGAGCAACTGGTCCAGCCACCAGTCCGTCGAAGACGGATTCCTGCCCGTCGGAAGCCCGGCAGCGAGATTTCTTCAATACCGGCTGACGTTCAACAGCGACCAGGCTCTATCGCCAATCGCCAGGTCCGTCAAGCTTATCTACCAGGTGGGCAACCTCTCGCCCTCGGTGACGGCCATTACGGTCAAAACCACCGCCCGGAAGGGTGCCAAACCCGGCGGATCGGACCCATTGTGTTTTCGCAATGTCGCGGTGACAGCCAGCGACGGCAACAAGGACAAGCTGGCCTACACGTTCGCCTTTCGCCAGATGGATTCGGGCAAATGGATCGAGATCGCCAAAGACTCGTCCAAGCCGCAGCATAAGTGGGACACCCGGACTGTTCCCGACGGAACCTACGAGATTCGCGTCAAGGTGTCCGACTCACCGGCGAACATGCCTCCGGCTTCCCTTGAGGCATACAGGGTCA
>SDBT01019793.1_pt1 | contig 10543 bp, 11 predicted proteins | sample 2277101 | NCBI WGS metagenome assembly SDBT01 (sample SAMN10404973, study PRJNA504765) | marine sediment metagenome | isolation source: marine sediment core GS10_PC15, 103 cmbsf | place: Arctic Ocean: Southern Knipovich Ridge | collected 2010
ATTGACCATTGCTTCAAGAAGCTGGCGAAATTCAAGGTTCCGAGAGAGATTGAATTCATAGATTCTCTACCGAGGAATCCTTCTGGCAAGATACTGAAAAGAGAATTAAGAGAATTGGCGCGTAAAAAGGCAAAGGAGGGATAAAGTGGGTGAAGAACTGAGCGAAAGACAAAAGCAACTAAAGGAGAATTTTGTAAAGGAGAGGGGCTACTGGTCTGAGGGGATATGGGCCGAAGTCCTCAAGCTGGATCCGGACTTTTTTGAAGCCTATCTGAATTTCTCGGCCGTTCCGTGGAGAAAGGGCGTATTAGCTCCCAAGATAAAGGAGCTAATCTACACCGCAATTGATGCCTCCACAACCCACCTTTATGAGCCTGGACTCAGACAGCACATAAGCAATGCGCTGAAGTACGGAGCAACCAAGGAAGAGATAATGGAAGTCTTTGAACTGGTAAGCGTGCTGGGCATTCATACCTGCACTGTGGGTGTACCCATTCTTGTAGAAGAACTGAAAAAGGCGGGAAAGAGTGAAGGATAACGCAGGTATAGAAAAAATGTTTGATTTAAGCGGAAAAGTAGCGTTAGTAGTGGGTGGAAATAGTGGTATTGGTAAAGGAATTGCGGAGGGTCTGGCTGAGGCCGGAGCTAATATTGTTATCAGTGCCAGGCGCCTCGACCTCTGCCAAGAAGTTTGCTCAGAAATAGAGAGTTTGGGGGTAAAGACTCTCCCGGTTAAATGTGATATCACTAAAACCGACGAGGTAAATAGCCTGATTGAGACTGCCGTTAAGGAATTAGGAAAGATAGATATCTTCGTTTACAGTGCCGGAATAGGAGAAGCCGCCAAAACAGTCGTGGAAATGAGCGATGAAGATTGGGACAAAACCCTGAATGTAATGTTAAGGGGAGCATTTCTATGCTCACGGGCGGTAGCTAAAGAGATGATGAAGCAAAATGAAGGAAAGATAATATTTGTTGCTTCTATATTTTCGGTTATTGGCTTCCCAAGGGGCGCCGCTTACTGCGCCAGTAAAGGAGGGCTGGTCCAACTGGCAAGAGTGATGGCTTTAGAACTGGCGAGGTATAACATCCAGGTGAATACCCTCTCCCCCGGTTATGTCTCTACTCCGATAAATCAAGAATTCTTTTCCATAGAAGAAAATAAACAAAGACTGACAAGGAATATACCACAGAGAAGAATAGCTGATGTAGACGAGATTAAAGGAATAGCACTTTATCTGGCTGCGCCAGCCAGCAGCTATATGACCGGTGCCAATATTATCATTGATGGCGGGCAATCAATCTGGTGACCTAATAGAATAACTTTAGCCGGCAGAGTAAAAATCCACAAGACGTTTTTTTATTCAACTGATAACGAGGAATTAGCATGGATTTCAGGTTTTCCAAGGAAGAAGAGGAGTTCAGGAAAGAGCTTGGCGAATTTCTGGATAAGGAACTTACCGAAAAGATTGCCCGGCAGAATTGGGAGGATAAAGGTTTAGGTCCTGAGGGACGGGAATTTGCCAGGAAGCTGGGAGCTAAAGGGTGGCTAGGGTTAGGCTGGCCTGAAGAATACGGCGGGTCGGGCGGTTCACCCATGTATGAGTTTATTCTGGTTACCGAGTTAGCCCGCCGGGGAGCACACGTTCCTAATGATATAGCCAGGCTTATGGGCGGGCCTACCATTTTACGTCACGGTAGTGAAGACCTGAAGAAAGAATTCCTGCCCCGCATCGCCAGAGGTGAGATAGAGTTTTCCCTCGGCTATACTGAGCCTCAGGCTGGCTCTGACTTAGCCGCACTTGAGATGCGAGCCGTGGAAGACGGTGATTATTACATTATGAACGGTCAAAAGATGTTCAATACCGAGTGTCACTATGCCGACTATCACTGGCTGGCGGCAAGAACTGACCCAGATGCGCCAAAGCACCGAGGAATCAGCCTGTTTGTGGTAGATATGAACAGCCCGGGCATCACCATCCGGCCTCTCTGGACAATGAGCGGCGAGAGGACAAACGAGGTCTTTTATGACAATGTGCGAGTTCCCAAGAGGAGAATGGTAGGCGAGAAAAATAAAGGGTTCTATTATATAATCACCGCTCTGAATTTTGAGCGGCTTACGGTTTACACCATAGAACGCCTTTATCCTGTCCTCAAGAGCTTAATTCAGTATGCTAAAGAAACAAAGTATAATGGCAAACCCTTGTCTAAAGACCCTGCAATCCGGCATAAGCTGGCACAAATGGCGATTGAGCTTGAAGTCGGACGCATGATTGAGTATCGAGCCTACTGGATGATTTGCCAGGGGCAGACGCCCGATTATGAGTCAGGCATTGCCAAAGTATTTGCCACCGAGCTACAGCAGCGTTTAATGAATGTTGGGATGCAGATTCTGGGACAATATGGTCAGCTGGAAGAAGGCTCCAAGCGGGCCCCCTTAAAGGGCAGGATAGAGCGGGAGTATCGAGCCTCTTATTTGACTACTCTCGGTGCTGGTTCCAGCGAGATTATTAGAAACATTATTGCCCAACGGGGACTAGGTTTGCCCCGAGGATAAGTTTGACTGCCACCCGGCCAAGGAGACATAAGCGTGGATTTTAGCTTCACCGAAGAGCAGGAAATGCTAAGAAGGACCGCCCGCGCTTTTCTGGATGCGGAATGTCCCAAGTCACTAGTCAGGGAGATGGTAGAGGATGAAAAGGGCTATTCCCCCAAGCTATGGCGCCAGATGGCAAAGCTGGGATGGATGGGATTGGTCTTCCCGCCAGAATACGGGGGTATCGGCGGGAGCTTCCTGGATTTAGTAGTGCTACTGGAAGAAATGGGACGTGCCTGCCTCCCCGGTCCCTTTTTCTCAGCGGTGGTCCTTGGTGGTCTTACTATCCTGGAGGCAGGGAACGAACAGCAAAAGCGTGAACTCTTACCGAAGCTAGCTAAGGGAGACATTATCATCACCCTAGCCCTGACCGAGCCCCAGGCCAAGTATGCTCCTTCCTCAATTACGGTTAAAGCCGTTGCTGATGGAAATGATTATGTCATCCATGGCACCAAGCTATTTGTTCCCGATGCCCATATCGCCGACTATATAGTGTGTGTGGCTAAAACCAGGGACGGGGTAGAGCCAGAGGAAGGGATTACCCTCTTTCTCGTTGATGTCAAGAGTCCGGGAGTTGGCTCTACCTTACTGAAAACCATCGCTGGAGACAAACAATGCGAGGTCACTTTTAACAAGGTGAGAGTGCCAAAAGAGAATAAGCTTGTTGAATTGCATCAGGGATGGGTACCTGTAGAGAAAATTTTGCAGAAAGCAGCCATAGCCAAATGCGCCGAGATGATTGGTGGTGCTCGACAGGTCGTTGAGATGACCGTTGACTATGCCAAGCAGAGAGTGCAGTTCGGGCAACCCATCGGTAGCTTTCAAGCCGTCCAGCATCACTGTGCCAACATGCTAATAGACGTCGAGGGCTCAAAATATATCACTTACGAGGCAGCCTGGATGCTCAGCAAAGGAATGCCCTGTAATAAGCAAGTGGCAATGGCGAAGGCATGGGTTAGTGAAGCTTATAGACGGGTCACAGCTCTGGGGCATCAGGTCATCGGGGGTGTTGCTTTTATGGAAGACCACGATATGCCACTTTATTCCAAGCGAGCCAAAGCCGCTGAGGTTACCTTTGGCGATGCCGATTTTCACGTAGAGACAGTGGCTCAGGAACTAGGTCTTTAGCCTGGTAGAATGCCAGTTACCACTCCTCACTTATAGAATAGTTACGAAATATGAGACCACCGTGGAGGGATTAATAACAATGACTAACGGAAAAACTTCAATGAAATCGTTACCGAAAGAAAATTTGGTTAAGCTACTTACCACCATGATGAGAAGTAGAGCCTTTGACCAGAAGATAATTGACTTATTTACCCAGGGCTTCATCCCCGGGTTCACTCATGTTGGTATAGGGCAGGAAGCAATAGCCGCCGGAGTCTGTTCCCATCTTCACCAGAAGGACAACATTTTTACTACCCATCGGGGCCATATTCAAGCCGTAGCCAAAGGGATGGACGTGAAACGCGCCATGGCAGAGATTTTCGGCAAGGAAACCGGCTTTTGTAAAGGAAGAGGAGGCTCAATGCACCTGGCCGATAAGTCGATAGGGCTAATGGGTTCCACGGCTATCGTTGGCGCGGGAATACCCATTGCTACCGGAGCAGCCCTTTCCTTTCAATTACAGGAAACCGGTCAGATTGCCGTCTGCTTTTTTGGCGATGGCGCGGTCAATCACGGAACCTTTCATGAGTCCTTGAACATGGCGTCTATCTGGAAGCTTCCCATTGTGTATTGCTGTGAAAATAACGGCTGGTCTCAGTTTTCACCCCAAACACTAACCACTAACGTCCTGGATGTTGCCACCAGAGCGGCAGCCTATGCCCTGCCTGGGGTAACGATAGATGGGGATAACGTTCTGGCTGTCTCTGAGGCCGCCGAAGAAGCCATTAACCGCGCCAGAAAAGGTGATGGACCGACCCTGCTGGAGTGTAAGACCCACCGATGGTACGGGCACTTTGTGGGAGACGCCCAGCCTTACCGCGCGGAGGAAGATTTAGAGGCATGCCGCAAGTCTGACCCAATCGCTAAATTTGAAGCCAAGCTAATTGCGGAGAAAGTTGTAACACCAGATGAGGTGAAGGCAGCTCAACAGAAAGCCCAGACTGAAATAGATGAGGCAGTCAAATTTGCCGAGGAGAGTCCTCTACCAAAAGTCGAGGAGCTTCTAGCTAATGTCTATTACGAAGGAGGTGAGTAACCATGAAAGAAATTCGCTACATTCGAGTGATAACCGAGGCCCTGCGGGAGGAAATGGCCAGGGACAAGAAAGTCATCCTTATCGGGGAGGACGTAGGGTCTAGTGGTGGTACTTTTAGTGCTACCAGGGGTCTACTTGAAGAGTTCGGAAGACAGCGCGTAATAGATACCCCCATCAGTGAATCCTCCTTCACCGGCTTAGCCTTAGGGGCAGCAACCACCGGATTGAGACCAGTAGTAGAAATTATGTTCATGGATTTCATAACAACCTGCATGGACCCGATAGTCAATCAAATAGCCAAGGCACGATACATGTTCGGGGAGCAATTCAAGATACCCCTGACCATCGTGACACCGGCGGGAGGAGGGCTCAGTGCCGGGCCGCAACATTCCCAGTGCTTAGAAGCCTGGTTTGCCCACATTCCGGGACTAAAGGTCGTAATGCCAAGCACTCCTTATGATGTTAAGGGCTTACTCAAATCGTCTATCCGGGATGATAACCCGGTTATCTTCATTGAGCACAAGGGCTTATATGGCACGAAAGGCAATATCCCTGAGGAGGAATATACCATCCCTCTTGGGCAGGCAGAGGTCAAGAGAGAAGGCAGTGATGTCACTGTGGTAGCGACTGCCCGCATGGTTTACGAGGCGATGACTGCCGCCGATAAGCTTGCCGAAGACGGTATCAGCATAGAGATAGTTGACCCCCGAACCATCAGCCCGCTGGATAAAGACACCATTCTTAATTCTGTGCAGAAGACGGGCAAGGTGGTAATTGCCCACGAAGCAGTAAAAACCATGGGCTTTGGGGCCGAAATCGCCGCTATTATTGCAGATGAAGCTTTCGATTACCTGGACGCCCCGATTAAGAGGGTAGGAGCTCCCTCCACACCAGTGCCGTTCAGCAAGCCCCTGGAAAAAGCCTACCAGCCATCAAGTGACAGTATTATCGCGGCAGTCAGGGAGATTACCAGTTAGTTATCGGTGATAAGGGAGACAGAAGTATGAAAGCTTTAAGATGGCATGGACAAAGGGATATTCGTGTGGAAGAGGTGCCTGAACCTTCGCCTGTTAATGGGGAAGTTAAGGTCAAGGTTAAGTGGTGTGCTATCTGTACCTCAGATATACATGAGTTCACCTCTGGTCCCATCCTCATCCCCACTAAGAGGCCGCATCCCTTGACCGGGAGACAGGCCCCCATAACCCTGGGGCATGAATTCTCAGGGGATGTGGTTGAGATTGGTAGTGGTGTCACCGGCACCAATGTGGGGGACAGGGTTACGCTCCGTCCCACCCTACCATGCTATGACTGCTATTGGTGTCGGCAGGGTCGGCATATCCTGTGTAACAGGTTAGCTACACTGGGGGAAGGCGCTGATGGAGGCTTTGCCGAATACGTGGTAGCACGAAGTGATACGGTATATATACTTCCTGAAAAGGTAACCTACGAGATGGCAGCGCTCTCCGAGCCCAGCGCCGCGGCAGTCCATGCCTGCAAAAGGGCACGGCTTTCTCCCGGGGATTCGGTAGCGGTAGTGGGCGCTGGACCCATTGGTCTATTAGTTATACAGGCAGCTCGAGCCGCAGGAGCAAGCCGGGTCTTCGCCATTGAACCGCTACCCCAAAGAGGTGAAATCGCCAAAAGGTTGGGAGCAACAAAGGTAATCAACCCTAGAGAAGTGGACGCCGCTAAAGAGATTGCCAATTTAACCGAGCGTCGAAGGGCAGATGTGGTTTTTGAATGTGTCGGAACCCCGGAAAGTATGCTACAGGCTTTACCCGTTTCCGGGAGAGGCGGTAAGATAATAGTAGTAGGACAAGCAACGGAGGTCTGCCCTTTTCCCTTTGGCATAGTGATGGCTCTGGAAAAGGAAATATTAGGTAGCTGCGGCTATGAGGATGAATTCCCCACAGTTTTATCTTATATGAGTGACGGGAGGCTCGATACCCTGTCTCTTATCACCGCTAAAATAAAGCTTGATGATATCATAGAGAAAGGGTTCAAAGTACTGGATAGCGAGCAGAGGGTAGAGTATCTCAAAATTCTGGTGTCACCGGAATAATTACAAAAGGGGGGTAAAGATGGCTCTGGAAACGATAATCTTTGAGAAACGGGAGAATATAGCCTACATTACCTTCAATCGCCCCGAGGTGCTCAATGCTATAAGCACGCAGTTACTTACAGACCTCAGGCAAGCGATTGATGAGATTGAGCGGGATAAAGAGATACGAGTGGTGATTATTACTGGCGCCGGAAGGGCCTTCATGGCTGGTGCTGACATAAGCCAACTAGCTAAAATGAACCCTCTGGAAGTTAATGAATGGAATCATAGAATTATAGAATACTTTGGTGCCTTGGAAAAATTAAAGCAACCGGTAATTGCGGCTATCAATGGCTTTGCTTTAGGTGGTGGTCTTGAAGTAGCCCTTTGTTGTGATATCCGCATTACCGCCGAGAATGCAAAACTAGGACAGCCGGAGGTAAGCTTAGGCATAATACCCGGCGGGGGCGGGACGCCACGATTACCGCGCACGGTGGGTAGAGCCAAGGCTATGGAGATGCTGCTAACCGGCGACATGATTGATGCCCAAGAAGCCTACCGGATTGGGCTGGTTAACAAGGTGGTCCCTGAAGGTGAAGCCTTAAAAGCAGCCGAGGAAATGGCAGCCAGAATCTTGAAAAGAGGGCCGCTGGCGACAATGCTGGTAAAGGACGCCGTGGTGATAGGGAAAGACCTCCCTCTTGATGCGGCGATAGAATATGCCCACAAGAATCTTACCTTGTGCTTTGCCTCAGAAGATACCAAAGAAGGATTATCAGCTTTTCTGGAAAAACGTCCCCCTAAATGGAAGGGGAAATAACAGCGCAGGCCTTTAGCTGTCGGTTTCGAATTAAAGAATAGTTTTAAGAGGAAGAAGTTCTAATGGCAATAAAAGTGACTATGCCCAAACTGGGGCTAACCATGACGGAAGGAACCATAACCGAGTGGAAGAAGAAGGAAGGAGAGCAGGTAGAGGAAAAGGAAATTATTTATGTCCTGGAAACGGAAAAGGTAACTTACGAAGTTGAAGCACCAGCGCCAGGCACTCTGGGCAAGATAGTGGCAAGGGAGGGCGATATTGTACCGGTAGGGGGAATGGTCGCCTATATTTTGCAAGCCGGTGAGACATTAGCCGATATTGGCGAACTCGCCATTGAGAAGGCAGAGGCCGAAGTGCCGGTCGAGACCAAAAAAGCAGCAGTAGAGACACCTGAGGCGCCCGGAGAAGTAAAGATTTCACCTCTGGCAAGAAAGATGGCCGAGGAACATGGTATTGATATATCTACGCTGAAGGGAAGCGGACCTGAGGGCAGGATAGTCAAAGAAGATATCCTACAGGCAGTTGGGGAAAGCAAGACAGTGGCTGAAGCTGCCGCAAAGGAAGAAGTAACGCCGGGAGAGGAAGAAACAGTACCACTAACTTCCATGAGGAAAGCCATTGCTCGGCGCATGGTCGAAAGCTTCCAGTCAGCCCCGCATTTTTACCTGACAATAGAAGTTGATACCAGGGAACTAGACAAGCTTCTCCAAGAATTAATACCCACCGCAGAGAGCAAGACCGGGATAAGATTAATCTATAGCGACCTGTTGACCAAGATCGCAGCTATGGCTCTGGAAGAGAATCCAGAAATGAATCGGGCCTTCGCCAACGGAGGTGCCAAAGTCTTCCGACGGATAGATATTGGCCTAGTCGCCGCTGTTGAGGGGGGTCTGATTGTCCCCGTCATTCGTCAGGCTAACCAAAAATCGGTGGTAGAGATTGCCAAGGACAGAGCCGAGCTTACAGAAAAGGCAAAGCAGCATAAACTCAGCCCGGCGGAAATGACAGGCAGCACATTCACCATATTCAACCTGGAAACGTTCGGCATTGACCAGTTCAGCGCCATCATTCAGCCGCCGGAAGGTGCCATTCTAGCTGTTAGCCGTCCCACAGAGAAACCGGTGGCAATACAAGATGAGATAGTAATAAGACCTATGATAAGTTTGACTCTATCCATCGACCACCGCATTCTGGACGGCGTTATTGGCGCAAACTTCTTACAAAGGGTAAAGGAACTGATTGAAAACCCGGTGTTTATGCTATAATCAGGTAAATCACTAGACGAGATGTCTAACAACACCGCGAGTTTGAATCTCGTCTTCTATTTTGGGGCGACGTAGCCAAGTGGATAAGGCGGGGGTCTGCAAAACCCCTATTCACCGGTTCGAATCCGGTCGTCGCCTCCAGTTTTTTATATAATGCCTGGACTTGAGGATAGCTTGAAGCTTTACCATATCTGGAATGAGCCAGTTGATTTATGTTTTGCAGGTGGTTATTATTAGGTAACTGAGCCAGATTTGGAGGTGATATATGGCTAAACCAGAAGCGATAAGGGCAGGCTATTTTGTAGCAATAGGCCTGATACCGGGAACGGCGCCACGTAATTGCTATCTTGGGCTGGTACAGTCTGCGGACGAGTATGGTGTCAGAATAAACCTGGTGGAATGGGATGATGATTTGGACGGAGTGAAAAAATACACCGAAGACCTTTTTGTTCCCTGGACAAGCATAACTTCCATGCTAGTCTGCACTGAGGACGAACCGGTGAGGAGATTTATAAAGGACAAAGCTCCGAAGTGGCAAGCTGACATAGAGTCTATCAGTGTAGAAGACTAGCCAGTACTCAGAACGTAATGGTGCCTCATTTAAAAACTAATAACCCATTACCTATCCGAAATGGTATACCGGGTCGGTAAGATCTGAGAATTCCCTCAGGTTCTATGTTTCTATGGTAAGTTGAACACAACCACTGAAACGTGGTAACTCGTATAGCCATAATTCAAAGGTTGCTGCTTTGAAGCCAACTTCCGCTACCAAGTCAGTTAGCCCCTTTGGGGTTTCAGTTGGATGCCCACCGGGTTGTTGGTAGCTTCTTGGGAGGCGTTCTTTTATTTTACCTTTCATTGAGTCACCTCCTTTTACCTCTTCTATCCAGCTTAGGTGTGTCACAGTGTTTGGTTTTGCACTTAGGGCACATGTTAACTTCCTCTTGCTGTGGTATCCACTCGTATCCACAGCGCAGGCATTTTAGCCTCGGCGCGGTAACCTTCACTTAAATCCACTACATTTAGTCTATATTAACTCTCTCCGTAAAGCACGAGGATTTTAGTCCTCATCATCATCCCTATCGTCATCATCCCTATCGTCATCATCCCTATCGTCATCATCCCCATCTTCCTCATCCTCATCGTCCTTAGCCCTCTTGTCATCATCCCTCTCATCCTCATCCTCATCCCCATCTTCATCATCCTCATCGTCCTTATCCCTCTCATCATCATCCCCATCTTCATCATCCTCATCATCATCCTCATCATCATCCCTATCTTTTCCTACCACCGCATTGACGGCGAAGCTGGCGGCGATGGTGTGGTTTGCGGTTACGTTGTTGAAGGTATAGCTGGTTGCCGCGCCTACCGATGCCCCGTCTACCAGCACATCAGCCACATGGTAGCCTGTATTGGCAGTATTGTCTACGTTCTCCCTGTCCTCAGAGTTCACTGCCACCGCTCCCGATGGCGTAACCACCCCATCTGCCCCGGCAGCGGCGGCACCGGCGTATCTCGTCGACGCATTGACGGCGAAGCTCGCGGCGATGGTGTGGTTTACGGTTACGTTGTTGAAGGTGTAGCTGGTTGCCGCGCCTGCCGATGCCCCGTCTACCAG
>SDBT01019794.1_pt1 | contig 10543 bp, 11 predicted proteins | sample 2277101 | NCBI WGS metagenome assembly SDBT01 (sample SAMN10404973, study PRJNA504765) | marine sediment metagenome | isolation source: marine sediment core GS10_PC15, 103 cmbsf | place: Arctic Ocean: Southern Knipovich Ridge | collected 2010
GCCAAGCCAGTCAGCTTTTCGCTAATCCAGGCATTTAGAACTCGCAGTTTCTGGGCTTTATCAATTGTTTGGTTATCGTTTTCCGTGTGTATACATTTATTGCTGACCCACATTGTGCCCCATGCTACCGATGTGGGTGTCTCAACTGCTGAGGCGGCGATAATCCTTGGTCTCATAGGTGGCATTAGCATCCCCGGTAGGTTAATGATGGGTTGGGTTTCAGACAAGATAGGTAGAAAGGTATCAGCCATCACCTGTGCCCTTCTCCAGAGCGGGGCAATGGTATGGCTAGCTTGGGCACAAGATTTGTGGATGTTCTATCTTTTTGCCATAGTCTATGGTTTCGCTTATGGAGGGTTTGATAGCCCTGTAACGGCACTGATTAGTGATATCTTCGGGCTACGCAGTCTTGGAGTAATAATAGGCGTGTTAAGTATTAGCTGGGGAATAGGTGCAGCTATTGGTCCTGCTCTGGGAGGACTAATATTTGATGTCAGCGGCAGTTATTTTATGGCTTTCTTAATAGGAGCATTCGCCATGCTGATAGCAGCTCTGTTCATGGCTCTAGGCAAATGGGAAACCAATAAGAATGTTTGAGCTGACCAAGCAACGCAACAACTAGAAAGTGAGCATCCTGGCGGCAAGCTCAGTGAGCTTCATTACATAGCCAGGGACAACGCCAAGCAGCAGGACACCGAGGCAGGAGAGGGATAATGCCACTCTCAGTGCTCCTGAAGAGGGTACTCTTTCCTCTGAAGCCGGCTCACCAAGCCACATTACCTTCACCACCCGCATATAGTAGTAGGCGGATATCACACTGTTGAGCACGGCGATAATCACCAGCCACAACAGGCCCTGATTGACAGCGGCGCTAAAGATATAGAACTTAGCCATAAACCCGGCAGCCGGCGGCATGCCAATAAGAGAAATAAGGCTCAGGGTCAAGGCTAAGGCTAGCAGTGGTGCCCGTTTCCCCATACCCGCATAGTCCTTAATGAGGTCACTATTGACCTTATTAGAGATAGCGATAATAGCAATAAAGGCACCCATGTTAGTTAAAGCATAGCTAACCAGGAAGAAGAGAACACCGCTGCGCCCGGCAACACTGGCAGCTGAAGACACCCCCACTGTAGCCAGTGCCACCATAAGGTAGCCCGCCTGAGCTATACTGGAGTAACCGAGCATACGCTTGATGTTAGCCTGAGGAATGGCGGTGATATTACCGACAAACATGCCAATAGTGGCGAGCACGGCAAAGACTAATCCCCAGTCCAGACTCAGCCAGTGGGGAGAGCCAAAGGCAGAGTAAAAGACACGCAGGATAATAGCAAAACCGGCTGCCTTACTGGCTACAGAAAGGAAAGCGGTTATCGGTGTCGGCGCTCCCTCGTAAACATCCGGCACCCACATATGGAAGGGAACCGCGGCAATCTTAAAACCGAAGCCAGCTATCATCAACACAATGCCTAAAATAAGCCCGGGACTAGCTGCGGCAGTCTGCAGAGACATAGCCTGGATGACCTGGGCAATCTCTCCGAGGTGTGTTTTGCCGGTAAAGCCAAAAATGAGCGCCATTCCATAGAGCAGCACCGCTGAGGCTACTGCCCCCAGCAGCAAGTATTTGAGCGAGGCTTCACTTGACCTTTGGTCTTTGAGGAGACCAACCAGGACATAAAGTGAGATACTGGTCAGTTCCAGGGCAACAAAGAGTGAGATTAGCTCGGTAGCCGCTGCCATTAGCATCATGCCCAGTGTCGATAAGAGCACGAGGACATGGAACTCACTCTTAAAGCGAGCAAACTTCGGCAAATAATCTACGGAAGCCAGGATAACCAGAGCGGCGATACCCAAAAATAGCAGCTTAAAGAATATGGCGAAGTTATCCACCGCCAGCATATTGTTGAAAGCAGTCTGAGTACTGCTGCCCCACATCGCTATGGCAAAGCCGGCAGATACCGCCAGCCCAAGCAGACTGACTACCACCAGGGGTGCCTGGCGCTGCGTAAAGAAGTCTACCAAGATTACGGCGATGGCGAAACCAACCAGATATATTTCTGGTAGAAACAGCTCAAGATTCAAAAACCTGCTCCTTTATCTTTATGTCAAGTACATCAACATTGCGCATCAACAACCCCCCTACCCGCCTAACAAGCCCATTATCGGTGAAATACCTATCTTAATAACATCGGTTAGAATTGCGGGATAAATCCCCACCAGCATGATTATCGCAATAAAAGCAAACATAGCTGTTTTTTCCAACTTATCCGCGTCAGCCACGCCGTGGTACTTCTCCAGTACCGGACCATAGAATACCCGCTGTATCATCCATAGTATATAGCCGGCAGCGAGAACGACACCCAGCACGCTAAGGAGAGTATAAATATACATTCCGCCAACAACGGTACTGGAGAAGCTGCCAACGAAAACCAGAAACTCGGCGGCGAAGCCACTGGTAGTTGGTAATCCCAGAGATGCCAGACCGGCTATAGAGAAGATAATAGCAATAATCGGTATCTGCCGAGCTAAACCGCCAAGCTTACGCAAATCGCGTTCATGAGTATTATGTATGAGCAATCCGGTTATAGCAAAGAGCAGACCGGTAACAAAACCGTGACTGAACATCTGCAAGGTGGCTCCGGTCATGCCCACCTTCGTTAAGGCAAAGACGCCCAAAAGCACATAGCCCATATGGCTAATACTGCTGTAAGCAATGAGCCGCTTCACATCGGTTTGTCTTAAGGTTAGCGCTGCTCCGTAGAGCACACTGATTACAGCAAGGACTAACATAATGGTAGCATAATTTCGTGCTATATCGGGAAAGATAGAGACACAGATGCGAATTATGCCATAGCCACCCATCTTGATTAGCGCCCCGGCTAACATGACACTCCCTGCGGTCGGGGCATCAGTATGAGCATCGGGTAACCAGGTATGCAGCGGAAAAACAGGCAGCTTAACCGCAAAACCAGCGAATAGCAGGAAGAACATCGCCACTGCCGGGATAACCGCGCGGTACTGAGCCAGCCCGCTCTGCGCCATGTCAACCATGCTGAGACTGCCAGTAGTAAAGTACAGGCTGAGGATACCAGCCAGCATCAAAGCGCTGCCAAACAAGGTATAAACAACATACTTTATTGCCGAGTATTCCTTCCTGCCCGACCCCCAGATGGAGATTAGGAAATACATCGGGATAACCTCAATCTCCCAGAAGAGGAAGAACAGCAGGAGGTCAAGAGAAGAAAATACTCCTAATATACTTGTTTCCAAGAGCAAAAGCCAGGCAAAATACTGCCCAGGTCTAAGGTTAACCTTCCATGAGATGAGAACAACCAGGAAGCCGAGCACAGTGGTAAGCACTATTAACGGCAGATTCAAGCCATCAACACCCAGGTGGTAATAAGCGTTAAGAGCGGGAATCCAAGATATACTTTCCTCAAACTGAATCACCCCAGCCGCACTCAGAGACTTATCAAAAATAGAGAAGACAACAATGGATAAGACCATAGGGACAAAGGTAAAGATAGCGGCTAGGCGCTTAATCGCATTGGGCGAGATACCCCGTAGCAAGACGATTAGAATCGCCCCAGCCACCGGCAAAAAGATTATGGTTGTCAGATAAGGAAAGCTCAACTAAACCAACTCCTATAAGACTTATTTATTTATCCAAAGAAATATAGCCAGAGAGCAATAGCTACCACACCGATGCCAATGAACAGGCCATAAAGCTGCAACTGACCCGTCTGTACCTTCCTGATGGCTCTACCCCCGGCTATAGTGGCATTAGCTATGCCATTTACTACCCCATCGACTCCATTATCGTCAAATTTTTGCAAGCCAACAAACGAGCCGTTGACTAAGCTCTTCCTGACAAAGATGTTTTCATAAAGCTCATCAAACCAGTACTTCCTAGAGAATAAGGTATATAGAGGAGCAAACATCTTGCCCACTTGCTCTGCCGAGAGCCATTTAGCACTATACATGGCATAAGATAGAAGAATGCCCAGACCAGCCATGATTAGTGAGAGCCAGGGCAGTCCCTGTGTCAAAATGCCGAAAAAGCCATAGCTATGCGCTTCAGCCTCTCCCATGAAGGTGCTGAATTGTCCGGTAACATTCCATAATCCGGAGACAACCGCCAGGACAGCCAGAATTACCATCGGTACCACCATCACCGATGGCGATTCGTGTGGTTTAGCACCATGACCATAAGTACCTTGTTCACCTCCACGGTACTCACCGCCAAAAGTAAGAAATACTACACGGAATATGTAGAAGGCGGTCATAAACACAGTTATTATTGCCAGATAGAACAAGATGGGCTGGCTTCCCAGAGAACTGGCTAGTATCTCATCCTTGCTCCAGAACCCAGAAAGGGGCCAGATGCCAGCTAAGCTCAGCGAGCCAATAAGAAAGGTGGCATATGTCCACGGCATCACCTTACGCAGTCCTCCCATCCGGCGCATATCAAAGGTGCCGGTGGCGTGATTGATACTGCCCGTTCCCAGAAATAGTAGCGCCTTAAAGAAAGCATGATTAAACAGGTGAAAAATACCAATGGCAACACCGCCGGTCCCCAGACCCAGCATCATGTAGCCAAGCTGGCTAATAGTAGAATAAGCCATAACCCGCTTAATGTCGGTCATCACCAGAGCCATGCTGGCGGCAAAGATAGCCGTGAAGCCACCGATTATAGCCACCGTGGTCAGTGCCTCCACTGAGTTGGCAAAGAGGGGGAACATTCGGGCTACCAGAAAGACACCAGCGGCTACCATCGTCGCCGCATGGATAAGAGCGCTAACCGGGGTGGGACCTTCCATAGCATCCGGCAGCCAAGTATGGAGCGGAAATTGCGCCGACTTACCGACAGCACCGGCAAAGATACCAATGGCTGCCCAGGTAAGAGTGGTGCCAGCCAGAGTTCCAGCGATAGCCAGGCTATGAAGCTGAGCAATATCAAAGGTTCCCGTATTAGTAAACAGGAGCAGGATAGCCGCCAGGAAGCCAAAGTCACCAACCCGGGTAACGATGAACGCCTTCTTAGCAGCATTAGCGGCGGCGGGGCGGTGAAACCAGAAACCGATAAGAAGATAAGAGCACAGCCCAACCAGTTCCCAGAAGACAAACAGTAGCAGCAGATTATCTGCTAGAACCAGACCCAGCATTGACATGGTAAACAGCGACATAAAGGCAAAGTAGCGGTGATAACCCGAGTCTCCGTGCATGTAGCCTTGCGAGTATATCTGCACCATCAAGCTGACCCCAGTAACGACAACAAGCATTACCGCCGTTAACGAGTCCATGATGATGCCCAGGTGAATAGTTACCCCGCCCTCAATAACCACCCAGCTAATGTCAGGGATGTGAAGCTCATGACCAGGAGTAGCCAGCACGCTAATTAATGCCCAGATTGACAAACCCAGTGAAGCAGAGAGACAGGCAATAGTGGTATAGCCGCCAAGCCTGGGCTTATGGTTAAAGAATGGTCTTAGAATTAAAGCAATTACCAGGAATGAAAAAAGCGGTAGCAGAAAAATACCCCAGGCTAATTGATACGGCATTATAGCTTCCTTAACACCTCTTCAATAATATGTTTTTTATCTTCAGGGACCAGAATAAGATAGGTAGCCGACTCTTGCCCCACAGGCTGGCCTGAAGTCGGCAGGATACGGGTGGGAATCCCTTCGCCCTCGAAGAGTTCCTGCCACATCTCAGCGAGCATTAAGCTTCGTGCTTTTTTAACTTCAACCCACATTCTGAGTCTCTACCCCTTGCAAAACCATCTTATTTTTAGTGACCCTATCCCCTTCAATCTACCTCCCATAAATAGTCTAAACTACCATTTCATAAGGTTAATATCGGTGCTATCAATTGTGCCACGGCTACGATAGATAGCGATGATTACCGCTAAACCAACGGCTGCCTCAGCCGCCGCCACCACCATAATGAAAATAACAAAAACCTGCCCGGTCAGTAATGACGGCACAATATACCGTGAGAAGGCAACCATGGCAATACTGACCGCGGCAAGCATAATCTCAATAGACATCAGAATAACGATGGCATTTCGTTTAACCAGAGCTCCGTACAGCCCGATAGAGAATAGAATAGCTGACAGGATAAGGTAATGCTCTAGACCCACAGACATAATGTTACTTCTCCCTTACTAAAATGATAGCCCCTAGAATGGCAGCTAATAAGAGAACTGCAGCAATCTCTACCGGTAAAATAAAGCCATTTTCCCCGAAAAGCCTGGTGGCAAGGGCAGCAGTTGTCGGCTCCAGGGGCAGCTCCGTAGAAACCTGCCACGGGGTTTTTATCATGGCAAAGCTCACCGTCCCCAAAAATAATATAGTGACAAGAAAAGCCGGAATTCGTAATTTATTAGCAGGGCTACCCTGCTGCACATCTCTGGTCAGCATGATAGCTAAAATAATCAACACCGATATGGCACCAACATAAATCAGAACCTGTACTGCCGCCAGAAAGTCAGCGCTGAGGATGACATAGATTCCAGCTACAGTCAGGAAACAGAGCACCAGGGAAAGTGCTGCCCGAAAAACATTCCGCAGTAAAACTACGGTCAAGGCGGCGGCCACACCTACCACTGCCAATATCCAGAAGGCAATCTCAAGTCCCATTACTCTTCCTTTATGTTCCTCTCCACAAGCAATGTCTGCCTGGGTAATTTAGCGGCAAGGTCAGGATAGAAGTATCCACTAACTGGCCTGTCCGCTGATTCCAGCATCATCTCTTTAGTCTGCACTAGCTCGCCACGTCGATACTTTGCCCGCTCATAACTATAACCCAGATACAATGCTTCGAAAGGACAAACCTCAACGCACAAGCCACACTGAATACAATACCCGGTATCCACCTGATACTTCTCGACAATATACTTATTTTCTACCAGGTTAGTTGAGGTAACAATCTCTATCGCACCCTGTGGGCAGGTCTTAGCGCAGGTGCCACAGCCGGTGCACTTTACCTGGTCCCAGATAAGCTCGTTACCCCGGATACGGCGTGAGGTATTCAGCCTCTGCTCAGGGTATTGCGTTGTTATCGGGTGGCGAAGCAGGTGCTTGATGGTTACCCTCAAGCCTTTAGCGAGTCCTTTTCCATACCGTTCAAACTTCAACTCTACCCCATCCTAACTTAAATATTTTCGTTTATAGCAGTACCAGTATTACCACGTTACTCAAACTTCAACTCTACCCCAGCCTAATTTAAAGAGTCTAGACCAGAGCAGTACCAGAATTACTGCTATCGCGATATTGACGAATATCATTACCCATGGTATGACCTCAGGCCAAACCAGTACCTGTACCCCAGTGATAATCAGGTTAATCAAAGCTAAAGGAAAGAGGAACTTCCAGGCAAGCGCCATTAGCTGGTCTATTCTAATACGGGGGAACGTCGTCCGTGTCCAGACCATGACAAAGAATACGGCGATGATCTTAAGCAGAAACCAGAGCCACGGTGGCAGTACCGGTCCTCTCCAGCCACTGAGGAAGAGAACGGTAATTATCGCTGAAATAGCCAGAGCTTCGGCATACTCTGCCAGATAGAACAAGGCAAATTTCATGCCTGAGTATTCGGTGTGAAAGCCGGCGACAATCTCCGAATCAGCCTCCATGAGGTCAAACGGGCTGCGATTAATCTCGGCACAGCCACAAATGAAAAAGAGGAGAAAACCCAGGGGCTGCAATAAAATGAAGGGAATATCCTGAGCCATGACAATCTGATTCAGGGATAGTGAGCCAACTATCAACACCACACCAAGGATAGATAGTATTAATGGAATCTCATAGCTTACCACGGCGGCTATATTACGCATGGCACCAAGGAGAGAATACTTGTTATTCGAACTCCACCCAGCCATAAAAATCCCGACTGTTGAGACCGAGCTAATCGCCACCACATAAAGGATACCGATATCCAGGTCAACCAGTGCCGCGCCATCCTGGAAAGGCACCACGGCAAAAATCATCAGTGCCGGGGTAAAGGCAACAACCGGTGCCAGCCAGTGGACTATCTTGTCTCCTTTGGCCGGAATTATATCCTCTTTAAGCAGCACCTTGATGGCATCGGCCACCGGCTGAAGTAAACCGAAGGGACCGATTCGATTGGGACCAAGACGCGCCTGCATACGTGCCATACCTCTCCGTTCAATGTAGATATAAGCCATCACCATCAGCATAACAAAAGTGATGACGATAACGGTAAACACCACCCAGTGCCACCAGAACCCACCGGGCCAGTCAGGAGGCAGGGTTTGCCAGTAACGCTCCAGGGCAAGACCAAGGTTTGATATAATCAACTATCTATCCACCTCACCCATTGTAATATCGATACTACCGAAGATAATGATGGCATCCTGTATCTTCCAACCGAGCATCATCTCACGGAGAGCGGTCAGGTTGATCAGGCTTGGTGCCCGGATGTGGCAGCGGTAGGGGGCAATAGAATTATCCGATACCAGATAGAATCCAAGATCACCCCGGGGCGCCTCAATATGGGCATAGGCTTCCCCCACCGGTGGGCGAATCAGGTGCGGCACCTCACTTTGCACCACACCCGATGGTATTTGTTCCATGGCTTGCCGGATGATACGCAGGCTCTGCCGCATCTCCTCTATTCTTATCCGATAACGGTCATAGCAGTCACCGGCAGTACCGATGGGAATATCAAATTCAAAGCGGTCGTAGATGGAGTATGGGTCTACCTTACGAATATCCCACTTAACGCCACTGGCGCGCAGTACCGGACCACTGGCCGAGATATTAACGGCCAGTTTCCCAGGTAGAATGCCGACTCCCTTGGCGCGAGCCAGCAGTATCTCGTTTTCAGCGAGGAGCTGGTCATATTCATCAATAAAACCAGGCATCTGCCGGACAAATTTATCCAGAGCTGGCAAAAATTCATCAGGAATATCCTGGCTAACCCCGCCAATTCGCATATAGTTATAGAGCAACCGCTGGCCGCTGACCATCTCAAAGAGGTCGATAATCTTCTCTCTTTCTCGGAACATATACAGGAAGGGAGTAAAGAAGGCGCCGCAGTCGTTCAAGAAAGCGCCAACTGCTACCAGATGGCTGGCAATGCGCTGCAGCTCTGCTATAATAACCCGTATGTATTCGGCTCGCTCGGGAACAGAAATCCCAGCCAGCTTTTCCACAGCTAAAACATAAGCCAGATTATTGCTCATGGAGGCTAGATAGTCCAGGCGGTCGGTCAGTGGAATAATTCCGGTATAGGTTCGCTCTTCAGCCAGCTTCTCAATGCCGCGGTGTAGATAGCCAAAAACCGGCTCCAGATTGATAATGACTTCTCCATCAAGGGTCGCCCTCATACGGAATACTCCGTGAGTGCTGGGGTGCACCGGGCCTATATTAAGTACAAAGGGTTCAGTTTTAAGTGTCATACTTTAACCCTTGCAACAAAGGCTGCCTGTTCTCCTTTCACTTCAGTTATAGAGATTGTTTATTAACCTCACCCGCTTAATCCCCTTTCTCTTAATAAGGGAAGGGAGCAGGGGAATAGGTTGCCAAACGACCTCAATTATAGTGATTTGATACCAATCACTAGACATTGTTCTGTGCTCAATGTATGAAATCCCAACAACTCAATTAACACATCGTGCCCAGCAAAAGCCTTCCTCGCCTCTTGTTGGCAATATTCCTTTCGCTGTGCTTGACTCTTCTGCTCCGCAGCATCGGTAGGAGCTTGCTTATATGGTGGTTTTTCGTTGACAACAAATGAGATAGATGTCAATAGATTCTGAGACAATTTCATAAGTAATCCCTGCGCAATGGGTGTCCCTCGAATCCCTGCCAGAGGGCAATGCGCTTTAAATTTGGGTGTCCTGCGAAACTTATCCCCATAAGGTCATAGATTTCCCGCTCCTGAAAATCAGCTCCCTGGTGCAAGCTAACTATTGAGGGGACTCTGGGATTTTCCCGGTCATAACATCGGGTCTTTAATACCAAGCTGTGGTTATGTTTCATCGAGGTTAGTTGATAAACCACCTCAAAGTAGTGATAATAGTCCACCGCAGTAATATAGTTAAGGTAATCAAAATTAAGCTCACCACTGCTCTTGAGGTAGGCAACTATGTCAAAAATGGCTTCACTCTTAACCAGTATCGCTTCACCGATTACCTCAGCAGTAGCTTCGGGAAAATGCTTTTTTATCTGCCTGATAACTTTAGTGCCAGATAAAGAAACAGTCATAAATCTCCTGGTTTAATTATTTTCCCAGGCTTTTTCTACCGACTAGTGGGAGAGGCAATACTATATCATTACGCTTTTTCGATATTTTATGGTGCAGCATTCTTATCCCGTAAATTAGGGCTTCGGGACGGGGTGGGCATCCGGGAACATAGACATCAACTGGAATTATACGATTATATCCCGGGACCACGTTATAAGATGAACGGAAAATACCGCCGCTGATACCGCAAGCACCCATGGCAATTACCCATTTCGGCTCCGCCATTTGCTCATAGATTCGTTTTACATTAGGTGCCATCTTCCAGGTCAAGGTT
>SDBT01019795.1_pt1 | contig 10543 bp, 14 predicted proteins | sample 2277101 | NCBI WGS metagenome assembly SDBT01 (sample SAMN10404973, study PRJNA504765) | marine sediment metagenome | isolation source: marine sediment core GS10_PC15, 103 cmbsf | place: Arctic Ocean: Southern Knipovich Ridge | collected 2010
GGTTTTGCGGATTCGGTCAATTCAAGATTATTATCGTAAGGGAATACGTCATATATTGCACGATACCAACAAGTCAGAATTCAATCCGTATCTTCCTCTTGGTCAAGGTTGACTTTTTGAACGACTAGGCATATATACACTATGAAGACCTCTGGATAGACCGGAGGCAACCAATAAGCTAAGGGAGCCTTAGTCATGAGTAAAGTAGAATTTGACTACCTCGTCTTTATCGGACGATTCCAACCCTTCCATTACGGTCACGCCGAAGTCATCCTCGAAGCCCTGAAACGGTCACGTCACGTCATTGTCTTGGCGGGCTCAGCCAATTCAGGTCGGTCCTGGCGCAATCCCTTTACCTTCGAAGAACGAGCCAAGATGATTCATAAATGGTACGAAATTGAAGGACAACGTACCATGCTCGAATATCATCACACGACCGGGTCACGCCAGCAACTCGACGCTTGCGGAAGTCCGAATTGCCTTCGGGTTCTTCCGCTGGATGACTACATGTACAACGACCAAGGATGGATCACTGCCGTGCAATCCACAGTCGATACGGCTGTTCGTACTAACGAAAGAGGATGGACAGACTATCCCCCAAAGGTTGGTCTCATCGGTCACTCGAAAGATAACTCAAGCTACTACCTCAAGCTGTTTCCGCAGTGGGGTAACGTAGATGTTCCGGCCCATACAAAAGTGCATATGTTCAATGCCACAGAACTTCGCGGAGCATACTTTGGTAGCAGCCCCATAACCGATCCAGCCACGTTCACTGAAGTGCCCGGTGTTCCGCCATCTCTTTGGAACAGAGCACCAATGGCGACACGGGATTTCCTCAACCGATTTTACATGACGGATGAATACAAGAATTTGTGCGCTGAGCACAAGTACGTACAGCAGTATCGCAAAGACCACAAGTATGCCTATGCTCTTCCTTATGCTCCTACCCATACCACGGTAGATGCCGTAGTCGTTCAGTCCGGTCACGTGCTTCTCATTGAACGTGACACCTATCCCGGCATGGGGTTATGGGCGCTCCCAGGTGGATTCATTAACCCGGACGAGACGTTGGTAGATGGTATGCTTCGTGAGCTTTGGGAAGAGACCAAGATAAAAGTTCCACGTGCCGTGCTAGAAGGAAACATCAAACACCATCACGTCTTCGATGATCCAAACCGCTCGGCGCGGGGACGCCTGTTCAGCCACGCTTCCCTAATCGTACTACCACCACAGATCGCGCTTCCGAAAGTCAAAGGTGGAAAGAGTTCCGATGCTCGCAAGTCGTGGTGGCAACCATTAAGTGACCTTGACCCGAAGATGTTTTTCGAGGATCATTGGCATATCATTCACAAAATGACAGGGGGCCTCTAATGGGCGTACTCAAAGACATTCAAGAGATTGGCGCAGTGAACCGTAGCCCTGCTACTGTGGAGCGACGGCTACTGAAAGCTACCGAAGAACTTGGTGAGCTTGCCGAAGCTGTACTGAGTGCCACCAGCGCGTCCAACGCGAAGAGGAAGACTTGGATGGACGTTGTTGACGAAGCATGCGATGTAGCCATCATGGGCATCGACATCGCGATGACGAAGCCACCGGGGCAAGAGTCCATAGACGATGATGCATGGCGGGACGTTGTCAAAAAGATCTTCGCACTCAAGCTGAAGAAATGGCAATCGCAAGTCAAGCATGGACGAACGCTCATACCAGAAAGACCGATTGAGATGCACGCAGAACGTGATCCGGAAATCGGCAAATATGTTGCTGTCGCATATCGGGACGGCGAGCCTTTTCCTGAATCAAAAGAAGGCTGCGGTCAAACCATTGGGCATGGAGTAGTATGCGGACAAGGCATGCTGTGTATTAACTGTGCCCCCGAATTACACAAGACCTCGGGATAGGCCTGAGGCAATTAACGATAAAGGAATTTTATCATGCAACGCATTAACATCATACTAAATTTGCTGCTCAATACTGACAGCTACAAGCCAAGTCACTTTCTTCAGTACCCGAAAGGTACGGAATACATTTCCAGCTACGGCGAGAGCCGTGGGTGCAAGGTAGAAGGTTGGGTCGAGACGACTGCCTTCGGCATGCAAATGTTCATGATAGACTACATGGTCAACCCAATCGAGCAATGGATGATCGCCGAGGCAGATGAAATTTTTTCTGCACACGGCGTGCCGTTCAACCGCGAGGGTTGGCAACACATCCTGAACAAACACGGTGGGCATCTTCCGTTACAAATCCAGGCGGTTCCAGAAGGATTGACGCTCAAGCAGAGCAACGTTCTCTTCCAGGTCATGAATACCGACCCGATGGTGCCTTGGTTAACAAGCTACATCGAGACAGCCATCCTCCGTGCCGTGTGGTTCCCAACCACTGTCGCCACACTGGACCTGTACAAAAAACGGATCATTCGCAAATATCTGAAGATGACATCGGACTCCGAAACCATTGACATGGACATCCTGTTCAAGTTGCATGACTTCGGTGCTCGCGGTGTATCAAGCATGGAGTCGGCTGGTATCGGCGGATGCGCACATCTTGTGCACTTCATGGGTTCGGATACACTGACCGGCATCATGTATGCACGAAAGTTCTACAACGAGACCATGGCGGCGTTCTCAATCCCCGCCGCAGAGCACAGCACCATCACGGTGTGGGGCGGTCCCGAAAATGAGATCGAAGCGTTCGAGAACATGATTGACCAGTTCGCTGGTGAAGGCAAGCTCTACGCGGTCGTTTCGGATTCGTATGACATCATGGCCGCATGCGAGAAGTGGTTCACGCTTCGCGATAAAATCATTGAGAAGGGAGGAACACTGATTGTTCGTCCAGACTCTGGTCACCCACCCACGGTTGTCGTGGAAGTCATCAACAAGCTCATGGACTTGTTCGGCTACGAGCCGAACTCCAAGGGCTACAAGGTACTTCCTCCGTACATTCGGGTCATCCAGGGTGACGGCATCACCCACACGTCAATCGAAGAGATTCTTGTCAACATGGAAGCTCATAAACAGAGCGCCGACAATATCGCATTCGGTCAGGGTGGCGGCATGCTTCAGCAGTTGGACCGGGACACCTTCCAGTTCGCCATGAAGGCTTCTGCGGCGAAGGTGAATGGTCTCTGGCGGGATGTCTACAAAGACCCTGTCGGTGATGCCAGCAAGAAGTCCAAGCGCGGTAGGCTGGCTCTGGTGAAGCGTGACGGTGACTACGTGACCATACGCGAGTCCGAGCTACGCAACATAGGCGAGAACGTCTTACAGACGGTCTACCTGAACGGCAAGATCCTGGTGACCACGACTCTGGCGGAAGTCAGGGAGCGTGCGGCAGCAGGGCTGTAAGCAGCTAGTGAACTGGGGGTCAAATTGACCCCCAGTTTCTATTGACAATCAATATTCTTCTTGATACCATCGAGCAATGTTTAACCTGAGATTCCAGTGCTATAAGATGATGCACGGTGGTTCTATAGGCGGTGGTGTCGCTGCTAAATCCAAGGAGACTTCCAAAATGCGTTACGCTCGTATCTATCGTCGTGTCGATGGCAACATGAACAACAATGAGCCAGTTGGGCGTGCTTTTTATAATGGTACCGAGCAACATTGGATAAAATTCGACAAGGGGTGGCACGGACCCGGTGAATACAATTACCTAGAAATCAACAAAGCGGAGTTCGAGACTGATCAAGCCTTTGAGTTGTTCCCAACCCTGAAGGTAATTTACCGACCTATTCGAATGTGGTTCAAGACACATCAACGTCTCATGCATCTGTTCATGCTCGTATCGTCGTTCCTTACTTTGAACCTCGCTATGAACGTGCCAAATTTCGTGCCCGTGGAATACAATTTGTTTGTCATAGCACCACTGGGGTTTCTATGTATGTTCAGTGTAATATGGCAAATCGGAAAATGGGAAAAATGGAAGTGGTGGACCAATTGGTTCGACATTCCAGTTACATCCGAATGAATGATAGAAATCAACACCGAGTCGTAATCGACGAGGTTACTGACGGGGATATCGGTGTAGTTACAATCGATATGGGGAAATGGAAAGGTTCTCATTATATCGTAGATCCCGATGGCGATGAACGTAAAAAATATAAGTATCGCATTATCGATGCAGCCAAGTACGACACCGTTGTGTCATTTGAGACTCATCCAATTCTCCAAGTCAAATACAAACCCTTGCGTCATTGGTTCGGTGATAAAGAAGATCAATTCGCACTAGCTTTAGTGGTGGCTGTCGGAGTGTCCATACTATGTGCTTACATAATGGGTACGGTCATTATGTTTAGTGACCTAGCTCCAATATTAAAAAATAGCATATGGTACCAACTAGGTTATTGGCTAACCATGTTTGCAACTATTGTTGGTGGGATTGGTTTTGCAATAAGTCTATTATCGAATTCCGTTCTTAAAAATTCTCAAACTAAGAAGGATGACAAAATCGAAAACTGGTTGGAGTTTTTGAAGAAAAGCCATCGCAATCAGTGATGAGCAAAACTTACTATATGAGAGTTCGTCCGTGGGGTGTGGGTTCTTTACGAGCTAAACTTCCGCACACTAAGGTATGCGGTGTAGTGAAGTTTAATCCATACAGAGAGGAAGCAAAAGTAAAAATCAATAACTGCTGGTTGGAGTGGGTGCATAACGAGTGTAAATTTCACGGGATAACTAAAGCAGAATTTGATACCGACTTAGCTTTTGAATTATGGCCAGAACTTCCTATTAAGTATTGCCCACAGTGGTGGTGGAGAATCAAAATCAGTTGGTGGTCGGTTCGCGCAAAGGTACAGCGAAAATACTATGTGTATGCACCAGTAACAAGCGGTCTTGTTGCGCTCGCAATAATAGCTCTGATTATCGTGAGCGTAGTACCATGATCCCTCTGTACTTCAGAGCTTATCACGAAAGCAACAATATGATATGGAAGGATGATCAACCACACGGTATCCTGAAAATTGTTAGTAGGTGTAAATTCTGGTTCCGGACTCCAGGTAGTGATGAGTTTTATCCATTTAATATCGGAGCCAAGAGTTGGGCAGAAAAACAAAACGTTATTGCTTTCCATCCGAATGATCATGTCAAATTCGTTAAGATAAGCAAAGCCGAATATGAGACAGACATAGCCTTCAATTTGTTCCCCGAGTATAAAATAAAATATAAACCCATGACGGTTACGTTTGAGAAATGCTGGCTGCATGCTCTCCTAGTTATATTTTTCGTCCACTTGGCAATTATCCTCTTGGGTATACCACTGGGAGCAGCAAGTTCTGTGGAGGAAAGTAACCAGCAAGTTCTTATTGCTGTAGGTTCATGGCTTGCTTTCTCTGCCGGTGCGTTGGGTTGTTGGTTGATTGATTCGTTTGCTTATTGGCGAAGAATAAGAAGGGGTCTTACGACCCCCTCTAGTCGTGCATAACACGTTAGTCGAGCGTGATTCACACTGCGTGAATTATCGGCTCTGCCCTCGTTGATGTAGTCGGCCAAGCGTTTAGAATCTTTGCCACGGTCGGGTGACGGACTACATCACTATTCGAAAAGGTCACGAATTGAACCTCATCAATAATTCGCAATGTACTCTCAGCCGAACGAAAACAAGAGTATCCGTTAACATCTGATTGAATGGGATCGCCAGTCACAACCATCTTAGACCCGCGTCCTAAGCGAGTCAGCAACATTAGAAGAAGGTCGGATGTGGCGTTTTGCATTTCATCCGCAATAATGAACGTATTGTGAAACGTTCTACCACGCATGAATGCCAGTGGGACAATCTCGATGGTACCTCGACCAACATGGTCGCTGATTGTTTGGATGTTCCAGTACGTTCGAAATGCGTCCAGGATAGGACGAATGTACGGGTCCATCTTCGCGGTGATACCACCAGGAAGGAAACCAATCTGTTCTCCACCCGCGTTGATAGCAGGTCGTGCTATTACGATGCGGTCCACAAATCTCTCGGTCATATATTCCATAGCCATCATCGCGGCAAGATAAGTCTTTCCGGTTCCGGCAGGACCGACTCCGAAGGTAATATCATTGCGATGGATTGAACTGACGTATGCGCGTTGCGCAGGAGTGATGGGGTTGACTTCAACCCTCTTGCGGGTAGTTGGGAAAGACTGATTGTTCTTTCTGTTTTTCTTTGACATATTGTCTAAGCCTCCAGTTGTTATTTTTCGCGGAGGCAGCATGGGGCAAATGCTGCCCCCACTGACAATAAGTATTTAAGGCATTCTTGACTAATGTTTGCAAGAAGGGCTTGGATCGTGGTATGATAAAATTTACTGCGAATCAGTAACTTATAGACTAATAGGTATTTACCCAAAATGGTTTACTGGGCGCTCTACTATATGGACTTGAAGGTTCTAAGAGATTCGGACGGGTTCCCAAGTCGTGGAGATGCTTTTGCAGTATGTGCGTTGCCCCGAGAGCGGATTGTCGGACAGGTGAATGAGGTGGAGCCAGAGGAGTTCGGCTTCTTTATCCGAGACGAGCGCACGATGGTTGAAATCATATACTACGACTATAGGGAAATTTCTAACGCGGAGTTCGACACCTTCCTAGCATTCGAATGCGGACCCGAGGCCAAATCAATATGTGGTGATGATGACGAATACCCAAGATTGTACATATCCTAATGAAACTCAACTGTGAAAATCGAGCCCATCCCGTGTACATAGTTGTATACGACCCGGTTGATGAAGACAACAAAATCTATGGAATGATGGAATTCGACCTCAGTAGTATCGTTGACAAAGTGTACGTGTATGTCCAATTTTTTAATGATGATGGGAACATGAATTTGAAAATACGCGAAGTAAGCCAATCCGAATATGAGACATATAAAGCATTCGATCTGTTCCCAATACTAACGCCATATGCCCGCCAAGAGTTTCCGTTCAAAGCCGATACTTCTTCTTATGATTGGGGATTTGATTTTCATACACCCGCCGAAACAGTATTCAAGGTAAGATTCCGTGACTACTAAACGTGGGCGGCATACATCCTCCTGTCCCAAATCAAACCGGCGAGTAAAGAAGCTGGAGAAAGATGATCGCGTCACTGGTACCAAGTTTGGTTCCACCGAAAACTGCCGCACCCAGTACACGCCCGGTCACCTCAAGTTCCAGAGATACGTCGATGCCGGGATGAAAGTCAACTGCTTCACCGAGAACGGTATCATCACCTTGTACGTCTATTGCGACCAGGAATATAAAGAAGAAGTACGTTCCTTATTAGATTCCTGAATTTTCTTCATGACGCTTGACATGGCTGGACTTTCTTGATAAGATTTCGAGACTAGTTTAATTGGAGCTTGCGCCGTGACGATACCGACTAATCTGCATCAGTCAGTTGCTCAAATCATCGAGTGGACTTACGGACGCACCCATATCGAGTTCGGAGTGGTTGATATCAGCTTCTCCAAGAATGACAATCTCAATAGCTATTCATTTCATATCACCACGAACACTGCGAGGCTTGACAAGATCAAGCATCCGTTAGGTCTTGTTGTCGAGTCCATCCAATTGTCCTTGACTGGAACTTGCATCAGTTTAGTTGACTTGGGGCATAACGACAAAGACATTATCTCGTCGTGCGAACTGGAAGATCTAACAGAATTCAACCTCACTTCAGACCAGAGTAGATACAGCACCGTTAATGTGCAAAACATGCTCGGGTTGTGTGATGGGGGAATGAAATCCATCAGCCGACATTTCCTGTTTCGGTCCAATCTAATGCACGCAATCCGGTAGGAGATCGCTATGTCCAAACCAGCAATCAAATACATGCAGCAGCCTGATAGCATTGCTCAAGTAGCAGGGGAGTATGATTGTCTTACCGACACCCCTTGGGAAAATCTCGGAGCGCGTATTCCGAAGAACGCAACGGTACGCGAGATGTTGGAGGCGGCAAGTCTGAACTGGAAAGTTTTGCGAGCCGAATCTGTGCTGCGATTCATGGCTCCCCAAAAAGATGGAAGTGAAAAAGAGATGACACTCGCCAACCCCAAGGCTTTTGCTTTGGTGCGGTCTAGCGATCATGCCATCCTGAGTTCGTTCATTGGACCCCGGTACAAGGAAATTCAAAACGACACTGCGTTCGAAGTGTTCAGTGATTTCGTTAAAGCTGGTCACATGACTATGGAAACTGCTGGAGCCTTCGCTGGCGGTCGGCACATCTGGGGTCTTGCTTCCATCGGAGACGGATTCGAACTTGCGGATGGAGAGATCATCAAAGGGTATTTCCTACTGCTCCAGTCACACCAGTACGGGTTCGCGCTCAAGGCGATGTTTACGCCGGTTCGCTATCCGGGTGGGCATACGCTGGTGCAGAACATCACAACAAAAAGTATCGGCGGTAAAGCTACCTACACCATGTCACACGCCCGGAAGTTCAGCGCGGAGCGCATCAAAGAAATTCACGAGGTAGTCGGCATCGCTCATCGTGCATTGGCCGACTTCCAAGGGAAGGCGGAATTCATGGCAAAGATGAAGGTATCCGAAGCTGCTGCCGTTTACTATCTCGCTCAGGTGTTTGACCCGCAACTCATTCGAACCCGGACGTTGGACAAAAAGAAACTTCCGCAAAGCATCACGGAACTATTGAATGACCCCGGTGCCGGTCGGTCTATCAAGAAGGTGGCTCGCTCTCTTGACGAATACCCCGGTCACACCATGTCCTCTTGCCAGGGCACAGCCTGGGGCTACTACCAAGCCGTAGCGCATGCTTTTGACCATACGTTGGGTCAGCATGACAGCACCCGAGTCGAGTCGGCTTGGTTCGGTAAAAACCGTGACCGCAAGCAGACCGCATTCAACCTTGCAGAGGTGCTTGCGACCAAGCAAGGCTCGAAGTAAATACCAAAGAGGAATCGCTATGAAACGCTTAACATACGCAGACATCATTAGTGGAATTTTGCTGCTGTTGGTTCTGATAGGTGCCTCCTTAGTTTCTTCTCCCGTAACGGCAACACCTATCTATCTGGAGTGGCAAAATCAAAAAGGGGCTCAGCAAGGGAGTTTTGAGATTGGCAATCCAGAAGGACGAGCCAATTTTTTGGAGGTCTTCAAAAATAATCCCAAGGTTCGCGACTGCGCAGCAAGAGCAGACTACGCAGTCGAATTGATGGCTAAGCGTGATGATGGTACAAAAGAAAAATACCATTTAGAAGTGATGGAGGCTAGTTATGACCGGACAAAAAATGAACCCGAGGGTGTTGTTCCGTGGCATATCTACGTTGATTTCCAAAGGATGGTGCGCGACCTTCATCGCCGCAGCGGAAATCAATTCTTCTATACTAACCTTGATAAGTATTGGGAGCGGGAGTTCCGGTGGTGTTTCATCGATGCCGCAAATTGGCCAGACTTCTGGTAAGATGTCCGACCGCGCACTCAACAAAACTATCATCCTCGACACCGAAGATGATATCGCAACAAAGATTTCCATCGTTTGTAGCCACTGCAATGCGGATCTCACAATCAACGAAATTCACGAGGAGCCGGAAGTAGCCACCGTTCTTCAAGTTGGTAGTTGTGATTTTTGTCAAGAGGCTGCTCACCACCAAGGTTTTCTAAGTGGGCAGGATATAGCGAGCGGTCGTGGTTATTAAAATGGAAACGGGGACTTTCGCCCCCGCTTCTCTTTCCCGAACTCTGTAGGATTTAGTCCCTGTCCTTCCACCAATTCGCCAGTCCAGCACGACGCCGGATGGTTTTCATCTCGTCATCCCAATCGGCATCAGTAGGTACGTCAGCGTGATCGCCACGGATGACAGAAGGAATAGCTGACATGCCAAGGCAAAGCGCCTCGTCAATCTTCTTCCTACTGTTCTTCTTACCTTCTGCTGCGAGAGGCTTGGAGCTACGTGGCGCAGGCTTCTCAGCATCACTACTGAAGTTGGTGCTTGCTGCACCAAGCTGGTTTCCCTTGTTGACGGCTGGCAGTAAGTTGCTACCACCATCCTCGTGCGGCTTCTGACCGAACTCATCGGAAGAGCTTCCGCCAGCACCGCTGGTACCAGTACCAACAGGCTTACCGGAATACTTCTTTGGAGCACTCAGATCTTTCTGACCGCCACCACCGGAGCCGGATGTGTTACCGGTACCGACTGGCGTGCCGCTAGAACCGTCGCCTTCATACTGTCTGGACTTCTGAGGCTTACGACGCTTCATGTCTTTACCAGCCGGGCGACCCTGACCACGAACTTTGTGTCCCGTGTCCTTGTCGTAGCTGCCCTTACGGTCCATCATTTTGGTCTTGCCTTCGTGCTCATCGCCACCCTCGGGTCCGGCTTCCTCGCCGTCACCTTTGGCGCGATCTTCTTCATTCCAGTAGCCTTCATTATCGGAGGCACTGTCACCATAGTCATCATCGCGAGCATTTTTGCTGTCTGGATTCTTGTCGCCATGACCATGTCCTCGAACATCACCACCCTCGTTTGGTGGGGACTCGAAGTATGCTTCGTCATCGGCTTCCATATCGTCTGGTGCTTCCATCTCAGCGTCTGCCTCAACATCGCCACCTTCATCGCCACCTTC